>ERZ1090860.205-NODE-206-length-37084-cov-30.863080_pt1 | contig 37084 bp, 31 predicted proteins | sample MGYA00478483_ERZ1090860 | MGnify/ENA primary metagenome ERZ1090860 (study PRJEB33644, sample SAMEA5815741) | chicken gut metagenome | biome: Chicken; feature: Gastrointestinal Tract; material: Caecum | place: Ireland | collected 2019-01-01 | study: A study of the...
GAGATTAGCTGCAGTCTCGTGGGCTCGGAGATGTGTATAAGAGACAGCTGCAGTGAAATCGGGTATACTGCGGTTAGTTAGATATAACTAACTAATAAGCGCTATCGCTCACCTGCAACAACAGGCGGGCGTTCAGGAAAGGAAGGTACACCAATGAAACACCTCAGTATAGAAAAGGTCCTGGGCCGCCAGATCATCGACTCCCGGGGCAACCCCACCGTGGAGGCGGAAGTCTGGCTGGCCGACGGCACTGTGGGCCGGGGCGCGGCGCCCAGCGGCGCCTCCACCGGCGAGTTTGAGGCCCTGGAACTGCGGGACGGGGACAAGTCCCGCTACGGCGGCAAGGGGGTGACCAGGGCGGTGGAGAACATCAACACCGTCATCAACGACGCCCTCGCCGGCATGGACGCTTCGGATATCTATGCCATCGACGCGGCCATGATCGCCGCCGACGGCACCAAGGACAAATCCAGCCTGGGGGCCAACGCCATCCTGGCTGTGTCCATCGCCAGCGCCCGGGCCGCCGCCGCGGCGCTGGATATCCCCCTCTACCGTTTCCTGGGCGGTGTCAACGCCAACCGGCTGCCGGTGCCCATGATGAACATCCTCAACGGCGGCGCCCACGCGGCCAACACGGTGGACGTGCAGGAATTCATGATCATGCCCGTCGGGCTGCCCTCTTTTTCGGAGGGGCTGCGCGCCTGCACCGAGGTCTTCCACGCCCTGCAGTCCCTGCTCAAGAGCCGGGGCCTGGCCACCGCCGTGGGGGATGAGGGCGGCTTTGCCCCCGACCTGGCCAGCGATGAGGAAGCCATCCAGGTCATTCTGGAAGCCATCGAACAGGCGGGCTACACCCCCGGCAAGGACTTTGTGCTGGCCATGGATGCCGCCGCCAGTGAGTGGAAGAGCGGCACCAAGGGCGAGTACAAGCTGCCCAAGTGCGGCAAGACCTATACCTCCGCCGAGCTGGTGGCCCACTGGAAGGACCTGACCGAAAAGTATCCCATCTGGTCCCTGGAGGACGGTCTGGACGAGGAAGACTGGGAAGGCTGGCAGCTGTTGACCAAAGAACTGGGCGGCAGGGTCCAGCTGGTGGGGGACGACCTCTTTGTCACCAACACCGAGCGTCTGGCCAAGGGCATTGCGCTGGGATGCGGCAACTCCATCCTCATCAAGCTCAACCAGATCGGCTCGGTGTCCGAGACCCTGGAAGCCATCAAGATGGCCCACAAGGCCGGCTACACCGCCATCTCCTCCCACCGTTCCGGCGAGACCGAGGACACCACCATCGCCGACCTGGCCGTGGCCCTGAACACCTGCCAGATCAAGACCGGCGCCCCCAGCCGCAGCGAGCGGGTGGCCAAGTACAACCGGCTGCTGCGCATCGAGGAACAGCTGGGCGCTTCGGCGGTCTATCCGGGCTTTGGCGCCTTCGGCGTCAGCCGCTGACCGTACAGTGAAAAAGTAACACCGGGACCTGCTCTTTCCGGAAAGAGCAGGTCCGTTTTTTTGTGTGAAACCGCCCTTTCTCAGCTTGACATCGTCCGGCATATCCACCATAATAAAAAAGAACTATTGATTTTTTGGCAGAGGAGCAACCGCACATGACAGATTTCTGCGGGATGACCCGACAACTGTGGCATATCTATGTGTTCCACCGCACCAAGGAGGACTTCTCCCGCCTGTACCCCATGATCGATCCGGCTTGTGTGGTGATCGGTACGGGCAAACATGAATTCTACACCTCCGGTGAAATGCTGTTGCAGGCACTGGACGAGGAATGCGCCCAGACCGAGCAGATCACCTTTGTCTTGCTGGATGAGTGGTACCAGGAGAGTGCGTTGAGCCCGGATACCCACCTGGTCTACGGCGGCTTCCATGTCCGGAACGGCCAGGATGACGCCGGCATGGATATGGACATCCGGTTCAGCGTGGTCTACGCCAGACGGGGCGAGGACTGGAAGATCGTGCATATTCACCAGTCGGTCCCCTACAAGGAACAGGCCTACGGAGAATTTTACCCCAAGACCCTCAGCGAGAAGATCCGGGAGACCCAGCGGCTGGCAGCCCGCATGACCGAGCTGGCCAACACCGATCCGGTGACCGGCCTGTATAACCACCGTGCCTTCTTTGAGCAGTGCGAATCCCGGCTGAAGGAGGGGGCACTCTACCTGATGGTGCTGGATCTGGACGATTTCAAACAGATCAACGATACTTTCGGCCATCTGGCCGGGGATGAAGTCCTCAAAGAGGTGGGGCGGCTCCTTCACGAAGCCACCCGCCGTGTGGACGTGCTGGGCCGCGTGGGCGGTGACGAGTTCGCCGTGCTCTGCCCGGGCGTGACCACCGATGAGATCGCCGAGCGCATTGCCCAGCGTATCATCGGCAAGATCAACGGCGGTGCGGGCGCCACCATCGGCCGGCCGGTGCACATCTCCATCGGGATCGCCTCCAAACAGCCGGACGATACGGTGCGCGGCCTGTTCCAGCGGGCGGACGAGGCCCTGTATGCGGCCAAACACAAGGGCAAGAATGTCAGCTGCGTGTATGCGCCTACCCTCTGACCACCCGGATATACGGCAAAGAGCCGGTGCTTCTGCACCGGCTCTTTTTTTCGGGCAGGGTGAGACTTTTCAGCTTCGAGGATCGTCATAAAGGGTGCAAGCAAAAAAAGAAGGCAGCATGTGTAACATTTGCCCCCCGAAACCCCACTGAATAAAGGAAAGGGCGCAGAAATTTGTCCGATCCGGAAACAAGTCGGACACAAACCTGCCTTATACTACCAATTACACCGCGGGTCATACCCGCACAAACGGTCCAGGAAGTACAAAAGAGGTGACACACATGTCCCGGCAGGAATCCATGAGTCAGGCGAGCAAGATCCAGTACCGCCGGCCGCAGCCGGCACAGGCCCGCCGCAGCCCCAACATGGCGGGAGCGGTGCGTGCCGGACGGGATACACGGCATTCCCGGGACTGGTATGCCCTGCGCCGTCGCCGCCGTCGGGCCAGACGTCTGGTCCGCCTGGGCATCCTGGCGGCTCTGGCGTGTGTGGTGGCTGCGGTGGTGCTTTTCCTGGTGCCCTGCGTGGAACGGATTTTCGCAGCGGAACCGGAACAGCTGCCTGTGGATGAACCGGCAGCCGCCAAGGCGGTGACCGCCCCGGCGGAACAGCTGCCGGTGGTGGCCATTGATCCGGGACACGGCGGGGTGGACCGTGGGTCGGAAGGCCCCGGATTCGGGGAATATGAGATGACCTGGCGCACCGCCAACGAGCTGGCCGACCTGCTGGAGGCGGACGGCCGGTTCAGCCCCTACCTGACCATCACCGAGGAGGAGAGCCAGAACCCGGACTGTGCCCGCATCAAGCCCAGCGAGCGTGCCCAGCGGGCCGCCGCCCAGGGGGCCCAGCTGCTGCTGTCCATCCATGGCAATTCCGATTCCAGCGCAGGCACGTCCGGGTATGAGTGCTATGCCATTCCCCCGGGCGACGCCAACCATGAGGAGAGCCTGCGCTTTGCCCGCTGCCTTACCGAAGGTTTCGGCAATCTGGGCCAGCGGCTCCGGGGACTGGACGGCGTGCGATACTTATATTACGGTGACGACAACGAAAAGCTGCTCTACGAATCCGACGATACCACCGTCCACGATGACCCCACCTTCGGCGTACTGGAATACGCCCAGTGTCCGGCGGTGCTGTCGGAACAGTGCTTCCTCACCAACAGCGCCGACGTGGACCTGCTGGCGGACGAGGACGGCTGCCAGCGGGCGGCCCGACTCTATTATGAGGCCATCTGCAGCTGGTTCGATCTGGAACCCGACCAATCCTGACATTCCCGCATGACGCGCTTCTTTTTCTGTGTGGCCGGGGAAGTCCCCCAACCATCCCCGGCAAAAACCCTCCGTGACGGACAACACGGAGGGTTTTCTTTTGCCAGCCCGGAAGAGAATGCCGGAAATTGGGCAAACTCTCGACAAGGGACCCTATATATGGTATATTGTGGAAAAGGCCGCCCGGTGCAACGGGCAGCCGGCAAGGAGAACAAAACCATGAGTGAAATGATCTATGATATGGCTGTGGTAGGCGGCGGCCCGGGCGGCTGCACCGCCGCTTTGTACGGGGCCCGGGCGGGCCTCAGGACCATTGTGCTGGAAAAGCTGGCCGCAGGCGGCCAGATGGCCGATTCCCCCCTCATCGAGAACTATCCCGGTTTCCCGGAAGGTCTGGACGGGTATTCCCTGGGGGACCTGATGCGCCAGGGCGCTGAGCGGGCGGGGGCGGAGTTCCGCTATGCCCAGCTGACCGGTGCCGACCTCACCGGTACGGTCAAGCATCTGCAGACCGACGACGGGGAAGTGCTGGCCCGCACGGTGGTGCTGGCTCCCGGGGCTTCCCCCCGTCCCCTGGGCCTGCCCAACGAAAAGGAACTCATCGGCCGGGGCATGGGCTACTGCGCCGCCTGTGACGGCATGCTCTACCGGGGCAAGACGGTGGTGGTCGTGGGCGGCGGCAACACGGCGGTGGGGGATGCCCTGCATCTGGCCAAGCTGTGCCAGAAGGTATACCTGGTGCATCGCCGGGATACCCTGCGCGCCCCGGCGCCCAACGTCCGCGCCCTGGAAAACAGCGGGGTGGAGATCGTCTGGAACGCCCGTCCGGCAGAATTGGTCCAGGGGGAGGATGGCCGTCTGTGCGCCCTGAAGGTGGAGGATGTGCATACCGGCGCCATCCGGGAGCTGGCCTGTGACGGCGTGTTTGCGGCCATCGGCCGTGTGCCGGACACCCAGCTCTTCCGGGAGCAGGTGACCTGCGACGCTGCCGGGTATTTTGCCGCCGATGAGACCACCCGCACCAACCTGCCCGGTGTCTTTGCGGTGGGCGATGCCCGCGCCAAGGCAGTGCGCCAGGTGGTCACTGCCACCGCCGACGGCGCCGTGGCCGTGCACTTTGCCCAGGAGTATCTGGCAGGGGTGGAGGGGTAAGGTGCCTCTCCGGCTCTCGGCTTGTGCGACATATAGCAAGAATCATAAACTTGTTATTGACATTGTCAGTGATAGGGTTTATGATGATATAAAATTTGATAGAAAGCGAGGTGCTTCATTATGAAAAACAGCAAAATCAATGGGACAGCTGAATATCTTTGGAGGACCTCGGTTGCACTATAAGTTTTTCATGGGATTTCTTGTGCCGTGGTTTGTCAGCCACGGCTTTTTTTATTTGCTTTTGGTGTGCGCTTTGGTTCTTCCTGGATATCCAGACAAAAACCGCTAATCGAGTAAGTTGGTCTGATCTATGGAGGATTTTATGATTTATCTTAAAGCAATTACAGAGGATAACTTTATGGATGCATTTTCCCTGAAACTTGCACCGGAGCAGGAACGCTTTGTTTCACACCCTGTTCGCAGCCTTGCACAGGCGTATGTGTACAGGGAGCAGTGCCAGCCGTTCGGAATCTATGAAGACGACAGGATGGTTGGGTATGTCATGGTGATTTACGATTATGACATCCCGGAATATGATATATGGCACATGATGATTGAGCAGGCGGAACAAGGAAAAGGGTATGGAAAGTCCGCACTGGACAAGGTGCTTGCGTATATCAAAAGCAAGCCTTTCGGCGTTTCCGATCGAGTGACTTTGACTTGTAACAAAGAGAACAGTCGGGCGCTGAACTTGTACAAAAGCAAGGGCTTTGCAGAAACAGGCGCAGAGGATGGGGAGGAAATCGAATTGTCGCTGATGATTCGGTAACAGGAAATTCTGCGGCGCTGCTGCGCTAAACAGTAACAAAACACACCGCCCCCGGTCCTGTACAGGACCGGGGGCGGTGCTTTATTTCAGCAAAGGAGTATCAGGAAAAATCGGAACCATCAGGCGTCATCGTCGGCCATGTTGCCCAGCGCCTTGGCCTGCTCGATGACCTTGCCTTCCAGCATCTGGGGCAGGGTCTCATAGCGGACGAAGGTGAAGGTGTAGTGGCCGCGGCCCTGGGTCAGCTGCCGCAGGAAGGTGGTAAAGTCCTGCATCTCGGCCATGGGCACTTCGGCGTCCACCACCTGGCCGCCTTCCTCGTCCGGGTTCATGCCCAGCACGCGGCCGCGGCGCTTGGTCACTTCGCCCATGATGTCGCCGGTGTTCTCCGCCGGGACATGGACCTGCAGGGTGCCGATGGGTTCCAGCAGCACCGGGCTGGCTTCGGGGATGGCGGCCTTGTACGCCAGCTTGGCGGCCATGATGAAGGCCATTTCGCTGGAGTCCACGGGATGGTAACTGCCGTCCAGCAGGGTGGCCTTCATGCCCACCATGGGGTATCCGGCCAGCACGCCGTGGGCAGCGGCCTGACGCACGCCCTTTTCCACCGCGGGGAAGAAGTTCTTGGGCACGCTGCCGCCGAACACCTTCTCCTCAAACTGGATGTCGTCCCCTTCGCAGGGCTCGAACTGGATCCACACGTCGCCGAACTGGCCGTGGCCGCCGGTCTGCTTCTTGTGGCGGCCCTGGGCCTTGCAGGTCTTGCGGATGGATTCACGATAGGGCACCCGGGGCACTTCCAGGGTGATCTCCACGCCGAACTTGTTCTTCAGCTTGGCCACGGCTACTTCCAGATGCTGGGTGCCCAGGCCGGCAATGATCTGCTGCTTGGTCTCGGGGTCCACCGTGAAGGTGATGGAGGGATCTTCTTCCATCAGGCGGTTCAGCGCGCCCGAAACCTTGCCCTCGTCGCCCTTCTTGGCCACCTTGACGGCCATGCGGTAGCAGGCGGTGGGATAGTCGGGGGCGGGCAGGCTCACCACCCGGGCGGGATCGCACAGGGTGTCGCCGGTCTTGGCGGTGGTCAGCTTGGCCACGGCGCCGATGTCGCCGGCCGCAATGGCCGGGGTGTCGCTCTGGCGTTTGCCGCAGACGGTCATGGTCTTGCCCAGGCGCTCGGGCTGTCCGGTGCGGGCGTTGATGACGTTGGAGGTGGCGCTCAGCTTGCCGGCCAGCACCTTGATGAAGCTCAGCTTGCCCACGAAGGGGTCGGCCACCGTCTTGAAGACGTAGGCGCAGGTGGGGGCGGATTCATCCACCGTGATCTCCACCGGGTTGCCGTCCTTGTCCTCGGCCACCTGGGCGGCGGCGTCGGCGGAGGGCAGCAGCTCCTTCAGGTTGTACACCAGCATGTCCATGGCCTGCATGTTCACCGCGCTGCCGCAGAATACGGGGGTGATCTGGCCGGTACGCACGCCGGCGGCCATGCCGGAAACGATCTCCTCGGTGGTGAACTCCTCGCCCTCAAAGAACTTTTCCATCAGGGCCTCGTCGGTCTCGGCGATGGCCTCGTTCATGGCCTGGATCAGGCCCTCGAACCGGTGGCCGATGTCCGGCAGGTCCACCTGGACCTGCTTGCCGCCCTCATACTTGAAGGCTTTCTGGCTGAACAGGTTGATGTAGACGATGGTGCCGTCGTCCAGACGGGCGGGCACCACGCAGGGGCAGATGGAGGGGCCGAATTTGATCTTCAGCTGTTCCAGGATCTTGAAGTAATCGGCATTTTCCAGGTCGGCCTTGGTCACAAAGACCATGCGGGCCTTGTTGTTTTTCAGCGCCAGGGCATAGGCCTTCTCGGCACCGACGGTGACGCCGGAACGGCCGGACACACAGATCAGCACGCTTTCGGCGGCACGGATGCCCTCACAGGCACCGGATTCAAAGTCAAACAGTCCGGGCACGTCGATCAGGTTGTACTTGGTCCCGTCGATCTCCACCGGCACCACGCTGGAATTCAGCGAGGCCTTGCGCTTGGCTTCCTCGGGGTCAAAGTCGCTGGCGGTGGTGCCGTCTTCCACACGGCCCATGCGCTCGGTCGCGCCGCTCATATACAGAAGTGCTTCCACCAAAGTGGTCTTGCCGCAGCCGGCATGGCCGGCCACCAGAATGTTGCGGATGTCCTTGCTGGCGTATTCCATCGTATTCAAACCTCTTTTCGCGCCGGGCCCGGTCCCACGCAGCAACTCAGATTCCGACCGTTCGGCGTTATGTGATGGGGGCCGCGGGCCGCGCCCGTTCCCCGAATGATTCTACTTTACCACATGTTTGGAGAAAATTAAACAGTTTTTTTGGCAAAGTTATAAAAATTTTGTAAATAAAAACAAAGAGCGGAAGCGGTTTGGCGTTGGAACGTGGTTTGTCTCAGGCGGCTTTCAACGGTCCAGCCGCAGCACCGCCACCGTGATGTCGTCCTGTCTGGCCCCGGACCGGCGCACGGCGCTGTCGGCCACCGCTTTGGCCACCTGGTCGGGGTCATGGTCCAGTCGGGCGCACAGCTGCAGCTGCTCCACCAGCCAGTCGCTGCCGTCGCACAGGGCCCCGTCGGATACCAGCACCACCATGTCTCCCTCGGCCAGACTCAGGGCGGTGGACCGTCCCACCACCGAATCGCTCACCCCCATGGGCAGGCTGGGCGCTTCCAGCACCCGGGCCACTCCGTCCCGCACCAGAAAGCTGGGCGCTGCGCCGGCTTTGAACAGACCGGCCCGTCCGGTGTACAGGTCCACCGTCAGCAGGTCCAGGGTGGCGCCGGATTCCTGGTCGGCACACTTCATGCCCAGGGCCACGTTCACCAGGCGGGCTGCGCTCTCGGCGGCAAATCCCGCCCGCAGCAGCTGGGCGGTGAGCTTGGCGGCCATCCGGCCATCCACCGCGGCGGCCTTGCCGGTACCCATGCCGTCGCACAAAAGCATCTGGGCCCGACCTGCCCGGTCGCAGAACTGGTCACAGGCATCCCCGCTCACCGTTTCCGGCGGCGCGGGCCGGCTGGCCAGCCCGAAGGCCGGCGTGAACAGCGGCCGTTCCCCGAACCGCAGCATGCTCACCGTGCGGCACTGGGCCAGATCGGGCAGGTCAAAGTCCCGGCGGCAGATACGTCCCACCTCCCGGGCCAGGGCCTGCAGCTCCACATCGGTGAATTTCATGCGGGGGATGGTCACATTCACGCTGATGCGGCCGGCCACATCGCTGGTGGCACTGCATTCCAGGGGCTCCAGCCCCAGGGTGGAAAACAGATTGGCCACCTTGGCCTCCCGGCGGGGATCGGGCAGTCCCGCCTGACCCAGGCGGGAGGCCATCTGGGCCAGGGCGGAGGCCATGGCGCTGTACTGCTCGGTCAGAGCCCCCCGCAGCAGACTGGCCCGGGCCCGGGTCTGGCGCCGGCTGACCCACAGACGGTAACCGTGGGTCACGGCGCTGCACAGGTCGCTGGGATGGATGCAGACACTCAGCTGCCCGGGCAGGTCTTCCAATTCCACACGCCCCCGGGCGTCCAATGTACCCCGCAGCTTGTACAGCCCGTCCACCGCGGTGGAATACCCCCGGATCCAGCAGCTGGACCGGCGCTCACACTGCTGGCAGACATGGCGGGCGGTGTATTCCACCACAAAGTCGTAGGTCTCTCCCTTGGGGGGCAGCTGCCGTTCACAGACCTCGTTCACCGTGTCCGCAATGTCCGAAAGGCTGTCGGCCACCCCGGCCAGCCGACGGGCGGCACTGCCCAGGGTCTGGCTTACCACCGGCGGTGCCGGGGGCGGAAAGATCCCCCGCAGCAGACTGGGCGGGCAGGCCAGAAATCCAAGCATGCCCGCACCGGCCGAAACACACAGCCACAGCGCCCCGGCAGGGGTGGGGGCGGCCAGGGCGCCCACCCCGCATCCCAGGGCGAAGATGCCGGCGCAGCGCCAGCGTTCCCCGTTGGCCAGCACCGCAGCGCCCAGGGTTCCCAGGGCCACCGCCAGGGCCGCGTAACTCAGGGTGGGGGCCGCCGCCGTCACCGCCGCCGCCATGGCCACGGCCAGCACGGCGCTCTGTTCCAGGCTGCCCGCAAAAGCGGTACACAGCCCCGCCCCGGCGGCCAGCATCAGCCCGGGGGCAAAGCCGCCTCCCAGCAGGGGGGTCAGCCTCTGCGCGCAGACCGCTGCCATGGCCAGCCAGAGGCACAGCCCCCGGGGCTTGCTGTGGGGCAGGGCGTGGATGGCCGCCCCGAACCCGGCCGCCAGCAGGGCGGTGGCCAGGACCTGGACCGTGTCTCCCGGGGCGGAGGGGCCCACGGCGCTTACGGTCAGCTGCTCTGTCAGCAGGGCGGCACAGCCGGCGGCAGAGCCCCATATGTATTGTTTCTTTCCCAGCTGGGCGGCCACGCACCGGCCGGCGACGGCGGCCACCAGGGCACCGGCCAGTTTCAGCCCCAGGGTGAAGGGCTGAAAGGCCAGGGACCCGGCCAGCGCCCCCGCCATGGCCGGCAGGGCGAACCCGGGCGGGCACCCCACCGTCAGTGCCAGCCCCAGGGGGGCGGTGCCATAGAGCTGGCCGGCCCCCAGCAGGCATCCGGCGCCCAGCGTCCCCAGCCGCCACAGCAGCGCGCCCGAAAGGAACCGGCTTTCCGGTGCGGCCTGCAGCGCTGGCGGGCTTTCGGACTCCCGGACCGGGGCCTGCGCCCCGGCGGGGGACGGTGATGCGGTCGGCACACGGGCCTTGTCTTTGGTAAAAATCGGCATGATAAAAACCCCTCCTCCTATGCGGTTGTGCCAGGAAGTATAGCCTGCTTGCCCCGCACTTTTTGCCGCAGGACAGCGAAAGCCCAAAACCAAACAAAAACCCGCCCGCCCCGCCCGAAAGAGCAGGCAAGAACGGCTTTGTCCTTGTGAAAAGGGGGAAAAGGGAATATACTGATAAGATACAATGAATGTCGAAAGGCGTACCGGGAGGTTCAGGGATGCAATATTATCAATGTACAGCACCGGATTGTGAATTCGTCACCATGCGGGAGGACCTGGAAGTCTGCCCCCGGTGCGGCAACGAAGGATTTGTCCCGGTGGAGGAATCCGATATCACCCCCCGGGGCTGGATGTACCTGTGCCGGGAAGCGGACCGGGCGGGAAACTGGAAACAGGCCTATGATTTCTGCGCCCGGGGTGCCGAAAAGGGCGACCCCGACTGCCTGTGCGAGCAGGGGCACCGGATGCTGTATGGCAAGGGCAGTCCCCGTGACCCGGAACAGGCGGCGGCCCTGTTTGAGCAGGCGGCGGCGCAGGACAGCGCCCACGGGCGGTTCCTGCTGGGGCTGTGCTATGAAAAGGGGGAAGGACGGCCCCAGAGCTGGGAAAACGCGGTGTTTCTGTACAAGCAGGCGGCGCAGCAGGGGTCTGCACCGGCGCAGTGCAATCTGGGCTGGTGTTATGAGTTCGGCAAAGGGGTGCCTGCGGACCAGAAATCTGCCACTTACTGGTACGGCATGGCGGCACTGAAAAAGGAACCCCGGGCCCAATGCTGTCTGGCGGTGTGCTACCGCGAGGGCATCGGGGTGGAAAAGGACATCCGCCGGACGGTACAGCTGTACCGGCTTGCGGCGGGAACAGGATATGCGCCGGCCCGTCTGGCTCTGGGCCAGTTGTACGAAAAGGGCCTGGGCGTGAAAAAAGACCCGCAGCGTGCGGTCCGGTACTATCACCAGGCGGCCGACAGCGGGCTGGATCGGGCGCAGCTTGCGCTGGGCCGCTGCTATGACAAGGGCATCGGTCTGCAGGAGGACCAGACCGCCGCCACCCGGTGGTATACCGCCGCCGCCGAGCGCGGCAATACCGAAGCGCAGGTCCTGATGGGGCTGCGGTGCCAGATGGGCAGGGGGACGGAACAGAATGACTGTGCGGCCATGTTCTGGTACCAGCGTGCAGCCGATCTGTCGGACCCTGTGGGGGAGTATTACTATGCGCGGTGCTGCCAGAAAGGCATCGGCACCGAGGCCAATCAGGCAGAAGCGGTGCGCTGGTATGCGGCCGCTGCCGAGCGCGGGGAACCCCGGGCGATGGCGGAACTGGGAAAATACTACGAGGACGGCATCGTTCTGCCCCGCAGACCCTTTCGGGCAGCCAAGCTCTATTCCCAGTCGGCCAAGGCGGGGAACCCCCGGGGCATGACCCTGTTGGGCTGGCTCTATGAGAACGGCATCGGCGTGCCCAAAAGCGTGTCCAAGGCCCTGGAACTGTACAACCGTGCGGCGGAAAAGAATTACGCGCCGGCGCAGTGCAGACTGGGCTGGTTCTATGAGAATGGCGAGGGGGTGGAGCAGGACTCCCGGCGGGCGGCGCGCCTGTACCGGGCGGCGGCGATGCAGGGCAGCAGCCAGGGGGCGTGCAATCTGGGGGTCTGTTATGAAAACGGTATCGGCCTGGAAGCCGACCCCAAAGAAGCGGTGCGCTGGTATCTTCTGGCCGCCCGGAAGGGGGATGCGCGGGCGCAGTGGTATCTGGGCCTCAACTATGAGGAGGGCATCGGTGTGCCGGCCGACCCGGCCCAGGCGGTGCATTGGTATACCATGGCGGCCGAACAGGGATATGCGCCGGCGCAGGAACGCCTGGGCTGGTGTTTTCTGGAAGGGCGGGGGACCGAGCCCTCGCTTCCGGATGCGCACCGCTGGTTCCGGGAGTCCGCCGCCCAGGACCTGACCGGGGCCCAGTACGGTCTGGGGTTGTGCCATGAGCGGGAGGAGGAGGGCCCGGAAGCCGTGGCCTGCTACCGCATTGCGGCGGACCAGGGGGATACACGGGCCATGTATCGTCTGGCCCTGTGCATGGAACGGGGCTTCGGTGTCCAGAAGAATCCCCGGGCAGCCCTGCAATGGTTCCGGCAGGCCGCCCAGGAACAGCCGGAAGCCCGGTACAAGATGGGGCTGTATGCGGAAAAAGGCTGGGGCGGCGAGCCCCGCAGCCACATCCGGGCCAAGATCCTGTATCGCATGGCGGCGGACCAGGGCAGCGAGGAAGCCCGCAAGGCCCTGGAACGTCTGAATCGCCGCTGGATCTGACCCTTACGCCCAGGGGTGGGCCAGCCATTCCCCCAGGTAGATATAGGGCAGGGCATACCGGTCCCGCAAAAGTTCCTCCGCCCCGGAACTGGGGGCGCAGAGCCCCGGGCACAGGGGCAGGCGGACCGAGGCGGTGAACACCGGTCCCGCACCGAAGACCGCGGCCCCGCCGCCCTCGGCGGCCAGACGCTTCCACAGCGGGATGGTATCGGCGGGGGTCAGGGCGGCGGCCCCGCCCTGCACACACAGCAGAATGCCGCCCTTCCGGGGCAGGCAGCGCACCACCGCACGGCTGCCGCCGGTGCGCAGGGCGCCCCGCAGCGTGCACAGCACAGCCGCCTGCAGCAGCCTGCCGTGCACCGGCACGGGCAGTTCCCGCCCCGGCGGTACCATGGCATACAGCCATCCGCTGCGGCGGCGGACACTTCCCTGTACGGCGGTGCACAAGGCGTCCAGCACCGCCCCCGCGTCGGCGGGCCGGCGGGGCGGGGCGCCGCGGCAGAGCAGTTCCGCGGTGGTCAGCAGCCGCAGCCCGCTGAGCACAGGCAGCGGGTCCAGACCGCCCAGACGCCGTCCTGCGGCCTGCTCCGCCAGCCGTGCCCGGATCTCCCGATTGGGCAGTTCCATGGTAGCGGCCTCCTTTCCCTGCAAGCAGTAACAGCGCTATTGTATGCAGAAAATCTTCCCGGTGCGCCCGGAAAATGCTGCCACACCGTTTTTTGGCACCCCGAAGCCCCGGATGCCGGTCCGGAAGCGGAACAGAAATGGACACAACGCTGAAAAAAGAGGCAAAAATCCCTCCTGATTTTGACCAAATAGCATGATTTTTCAAATTCGGTGTTAAAATAATAACAACAGACTTGCAGTTTTTGTGCAAATCGAGTACAATAGAAGCATACCGGAACGCGGTGATGTCACCGCATCAAGGTGGGGCGGACAAGCCGTCCCGAATCAATAAAATCTTGGGAGGATTTTACTATGGCTGTTAAAGTTGCTATCAATGGTTTTGGCCGCATCGGCCGCCTGGCCTTCCGTCAGATGTTCGAGGCTGAGGGCTACGAAGTCGTCGCCATCAACGACCTGACCAGCCCCGCTATGCTGGCTCACCTGCTGAAGTACGACACCGCTCAGGGCTCTTTCCTGGGCAAGATCGGTGAGAACAAGCACACCGTCGAAGCCGGCGAGGATTACATCGTCGTCGACGGCAAGAAGATCACCATCTACGCCATCAAGGACGCCAAGGATTGCCCCTGGGGCGAACTGGGCATCGATGTCGTGCTGGAGTGCACCGGTTTCTACACCTCCAAGGCCAAGAGCATGGCTCACATCGAAGCCGGCGCCAAGAAGGTCGTTATCTCCGCTCCTGCCGGCAACGACCTGAAGACCATCGTCTACTCTGTCAACGAGAAGACCCTGACCGCTGACGATCAGGTCATCTCCGCTGCTTCCTGCACCACCAACTGCCTGGCTCCCATGGCCGACACCCTGAACAAGACCTATCCCATCGTCTCCGGCATCATGACCACCGTTCATGCTTACACCGGCGACCAGATGATCCTGGACGGCCCCCAGCGCAAGGGCGACCTGCGCCGCGCTCGTGCTGGTGCTCAGAACATCGTTCCCAACTCCACCGGCGCTGCCAAGGCCATCGGCCTGGTCATCCCCGAACTGAACGGCAAGCTGATCGGCTCCGCTCAGCGCGTTCCCGTCCCCACCGGCTCCACCACCATCCTGGTTGCCGTTGTCAAGGGCAAGGACGTCACCAAGGAGAGCATCAACGCCGCTATGAAGGCTGCTACTTCCGAGAGCTTCGGCTACAACGAAGACCAGATCGTCTCTTCTGACGTCATCGGCATGCGTTACGGCAGCCTGTTCGACGCCACCCAGACCATGGTCACCAAGATCGACGACGACACCTATCAGGTGCAGGTCGTGTCCTGGTACGACAACGAGAACAGCTACACCAGCCAGATGGTCCGCACCATTAAGTACTTCGCTGAGCTGTGAGAGTCCTCTCCCAAACGATATAACGTGTATTTCAGGTGATTCCGCTGCGTAAGTTTCCGCTCTTTGCCCCGGCTGCAAGGCCCGGGTAGGGCGTGAGCTACGACAATTGTTGGAAAAAATCGTAGCTGAGCTACGATAAACCTCAAGCACGAAATGAAGCCCCTTTTGGTTGTGTATGCAACTGAAAGGGGCTTTTTATTATGTTGTTGTCGGATGCTTGTACGGAATACCTTTTTAGTTGTCAGGTGCGGCGGCTGTCGCCTAAAACGATTGATAATTACCGTAAACAGATTTTGCATTGGCAGCGCTATTTGGATGAGGTTTGTTCCGTTCAAGAGGTAGAAAAGGTAAGGCCGATTCACATTAAAAATTTTATCTCTATGCGGCAGCAGGATCACCGAAAACCTGCCTATATCAATGACCTGTTGAAGGTGTTTCGCAGTTTCTACAACTATTGCGTAGAGGAAAGTTATGTGGAAGTATCGCCTCTGGCAAAAGTAAAGAATGTAAAGCAGCCGAAAGTGATCATCAATACTTTTACACTAACAGATATCAAAAGGATGATAGCTTTCTATTGCGGCAATGATTTCCTGTCTGTGCGCAATCGTGCCATATTAGCGGCGTTCTTTGATTCGGGGATTCGTTGTGCGGAATTGATGAATCTGACCGATGATAAAATAAAAGAAGATTATATGCTGATTCATGGGAAAGGGGATAAAGAGCGGGTAGTTCCTAAGTCGCCGTTTTTAAGCAAGTGTATCTTGCGCTATCAGAGGGCCAGGACAAGCTATTTTGCAGGCAAGCTACCACCGCAGGGATATACTTTCCTGAGCCGTACAGGGCAGAAATTGACCCATGAGGCTGTGGCTGAGATTGTGCGGGAAGCGGCTAAGGCGGCAGGAGTAGATAAAAATGTTCGTGCAAGTCCGCACACTTGCCGCCATACCTTTGCACAGTTGCAGTTAAAAGACGGAATAGACCTCTACACACTCAGCCGTTTGATGGGACATGAAAATATAGCAGTCACGCAACGATATCTGCATGGCATGAAGGATGATGATATTCTCCAAGAGGGAAATAAGCATAGTCCTTTGATGAGGTTGTAAAAAAGTGGAAGATAGTTGCTTATATTAGACAAAAGTAGAAAATTGTTGCTTAGGGTTGTCATAAGGTATCTGCTTTCTGGCAACCTATTTTTTTGTAAAACGAAAGGCAGGGTGTCAAATTTCTAATATCAATTATTTGAAAAAATAACGATGCTATGATATAATATTAATAGAAGATGAGAAATGAAATCTCTCTTTGAATTGATAAAAAATTGTGCGCAGCGCGCACAATTTTTTACAATTCTACATAAAGTTAGGAAGTTTACACGTTTTTTTACGATGTAAATAATAAACCCTGATAAAAAATATGAAAGTTCAAATCTATAATAATTATTTGGAGGTTAAAGTAACTATGTATTAGAAGTTAGAAAGAAATACTAACGATTCGAAAGAATATTGCTACCTTTCGGATGCAGTACTAGGAGAATATCAAGAAAAAGCATTTAATGTGATTTGTGCTCCTTGCGGCTGTGGCAAAACGGAATACGCAGTGAACAAATTACCGTATGAGATTTTAGGGACAGCGGCCAAATTGGAAAATGTGTTGTATTTGATTGACACTTGTGCAGGAAGGCATAGTATTGTAGCAAAGCATCCGGATAAAGCTAGATGTTATGATAAGCTCATAGAAAACGGTGGATTCCGTTTTGACGGCTTTGATCCACATAGGATTGTTGTAATAACCTACGCTAAATTTGGTGTGGAAATGCTTAAAAATCCACGTTTTTTTGAAAGATTTGGCCTAATTATTGCGGATGAGTTCCATAATATTTACTGGCCTATACCGTACACAAGATCACGAATAAAAGCAGATTTTCCAGAATTCTCCTCACGGGACGTAGAAAATCTATTGAGGCAAAAATGTTATAATCTCTGTGCTATGGAGGCATTATCAGCGGCAAGCGAAAACCCAAATATCATGGTAGTAGGTATAAGTGCGACACCAGAGGAAAGTAAAAAATGGTATGAGTGGAAAAATCTATCCTTTAATTACTTGTCAATAGCGGACAACATAAAGCATTATACAGAAAGCAAAAAAATTCTTTATGGTGATGTCCATTCGTTGATTAATGCTTTGCCAAAGGGAGAAAAAACCTTGTTTTACGCGGATCATATTGGCCAAATAAAGAACTACCAAATGGAGTGCGAATTGTTAGGACTTAAATGTGCTTCAGTTTGGAGCGCCAATAATGAAAAACATCCTTTGTCAGAACAACAACGTCTTATAAGGCAACAGATCATAGAAACAAATGAGTTTCCAAAAGATACTGATGTACTACTTATCAACAAGAGTATGGGAACTGCCATTAATATTTATACTAAAGTCCCGAACGTTGTTGTTCACTCTACCAATAAGAGTACACAAATACAGGCTCGTGGACGTATTCGACAGGATATAGAAAAATTATATATCCTTCAGCCAGACGCAACCTTGATAGATTATACAGATGAAAACGTGAGGAGCTATCTTAACCGACCTCTTTCAGTTGAGGATAAAGCTGCTTTTGCACGTCTTGTTGGTGTGAAGGATAAGCAAACTCATAATAGAGGCTGGACCACTTTGAAACGTTCGTTAATTGCTGATGGATGCGTTATCAAGCAAAAACGTATTGGTAGCAAGAATTATGATATAGTTATTCCACCTGAGGAATACCGAGAATGAAAAGAATATCGGACATTTGAAGGCTAACTAAGCCAGACTTTAGACATTGATAGAAAATGGGCTTTGGGCAAAACCGTAACTGTGCGGCAATAGCCTGGAGCCCATGTTTTTGTTTGTAGATAAGCAAAAATATCCTGTAATATATCCCCGCCGGGGAAATTGTAGAGATTGCAAGAATATCAGGAGAATAAGATGCCGTAGCTTATACAAAAGAACGGGAAAATCCTGCTGTTGGGGATGGCGTTCTTTATCGTATTAACGAAAAATGAAAAACCAGAAGGAAACAAAAGTATATATGATGGTATCCCTAGCAAATGGCCAAAAATTTGAGATACAACGATAAAAGTACTATAATATAGACAGTGGTTGAGACAAAAATAAACCACAGAATAAATACAATCCCACATAAAATAGTGGGGGAAAGAGGTAATCTTATGAGCAAGCTGAAGTATAGAATTGACCTGGTCAAGCGTGTGATCTACGTTGATGCGAATTATCTGAAGTTGTCGCAAAATCCTAAGACGCGGGCTTATGAAACGGTCAGTGAGTTGATTGCTATGCATCCTACCTTCGAAGTGAAAGCTGAGGGCGTTGCGAAAGATCGGTACAATCATCTGACCTATCAAACTATGGAAAACTTCTTTACAAAAAATGGCATGTATGATGCTCTGGAGCAGTTTAACAAGTATCGAAATGACAAAACAGTGGATAACAAGAATGGAAGAAATATCCGTAAGTATAATATGGGTGCTATTCGCAGCTGGTTTATCAAAAACTATGGGATCGAAGCACGCAAGCAGGGATTCTTGGAAGAAAATGGAGATAAAGAAATTAGTGAAATTGGAAAGGAAGCTGAAAGCAATGTAAAATCTAGTGAAAGTAAGGGTACTGACACCAGCAGCGAAAAAACTGTTGCAGCGGTAGCGTAAACTACGGATAAGCCGCAACTGGTTAGTGAAGCAGGTAATCACATTATGATGCCACAAGTAAGTGAGACAAATACAACCGAAGAATACAGTAAAAAGGGGGCGTAAGCCCTCTTTTTTATTATATAAAAATTGCCCGCCGGGAAAGCGGGCAAAAGCTAGGGTTAAGTTTAGTAAGAAAGATGCAAAGAAATGTTAGAAACGGAAACAAGAGGTGAAGAAAGGGCTAAAACAAGCAAAAATGCAGTTGCTTAGTTGTTATCTGTTAGTCCGTCAAGGTATGCCAACAGTTTACCTTGTTTTATTTCGGATAACTGTTGATAGTTAGATAGTAATTTTTGCTCTTGTGCGGATAGCGATGAAGGGGGATCGGCATAACGGCAATCGCTTAAACCGAGTATATAATCACAGCTTACATGAAACAGACGAGAGAGTTGTATCAATGTGGAAACACTAGGAAAATGTTTACCTTTTTCATATGCGCTGACAGTCTCTTGTGAAACACCTAATTCAATGCTCAGACGCACCTGTGTCATATGCTGTTCTTCCCGCAGTTGTTGAATCCGAGTAGCCAATACAATCACCTCAAGTAAATTCTACAGGTTATAGTTGTAAAATTTAGGTGTTGCTGTTATACTCAATACAGGTTAAACCTGTATTCTAGGAATAGAGGAGGGAAAATGATAACGAAAAGAAGTGTTTTTTCTCATATATAGGGACTTTTTATTTGTTAGTTATATCTGATGATGAAAAAGAAAGGAGTGAAAAGCGTCAAATGGCAAATAAAAAGCATTTATCTCTGGTGTTTGTATTGCTATGTTGTTTTTTGCTTGTAGGATGTTCGACACATAAAGAAAAAGGTATGGATGATAGTTCAAAGGCGCTTTTTTCGAATGGCCTTTTATCAGCGAAAGAAGACGGCTTTTGGGGCTATATCAATGCGGATGGTAATTTCGTGATTAGTCCGCAATTTGATTATGCGTATGAATTTTCCTCCGGCGGTGTGGCACGTGTTAAGTTTGGCGATAAATATGGCTATATCGATACAAATGGAAAATATATTATTGAGCCAAAATACGATTATGCGGAAGATTTTGCAGATAACGGGTTGGCGCTCATCAAGATAGAAGAACAGTTTGGCTATATTGACGTTGATGGAAATTATGCTATAAATCCGCAATTTGATGATGCATATGGTTTTGGAAAAGGAGCATATGCAGCGGTTTGTGTAGGCGACAAGTGGGGCTTTATAGATGCCTCTGGCAAATATCTTGTAAACCCACAGTTTGAGAATGCAGGAGCTTTCAGTGAAAATGGACTTGCTCCAATTGAAACCAATGACATGTGGGGGTATATAGATACAAGCGGAAAGATTATTATTAATCCGCGCTTTCAATCGGCCTACAGCTTTGACGGATCGGGTCTGGCCATTGTTCAGGCTGACAATAAATACGGATACATTGATTCGAAAGGATCGTATATTGCCAGACCGCAATTTGATTCGGCAACAGAATTTACTGAAGATGGATATGCGACAGTAAGCGTACAAGGGCGGTACGGAATTATTGATGAAAAAGGCTCATATGTGATAAACCCGCAATTTCAGTTGTTGGGGGCATGATCAATGAAAGGGCCTTTTATGTTGATGATGATAAAGTAGGATATGTAAATTCAGCGGGACAAAAAATTATTGTGGCGCAATTTGACAGTGTGATTCCGTATTGGACTTGTGGTTCTGATTATGGTAGTGACCATTTTACTGTTGTGCGTTTCGGCGAACAATACGGTGTTGTGGACCAAGGCGGAAAATATGTTATAAACCCGCAGTTTGAAGGTTTGGCTGGTTTTTCGCTGGAATATTAAGGAGGAGTTTATGAAAAAGGCTTTAAAAAATATTGTGGTAGGAACGCTACTCTTATCACTAGCATTTACATTATCAGGATGCGGTGAAAAGAAAAAATACGATGAGGCTATGGACCTCTATAATTCTGGAGATTTCCGAGCAGCTGCAAATATTTTTGAAGAATTGGGAACATATGAGGACTCTGCAACAATGCTTCAAAGTTGTGAATATGAGTTGACTGTAGATCGGCAATTTATATGGGCACTGAGTCAAGGGATACATGAGGGCTTTACCCTTGCTACGAAAAACGTGCAAGCAGCAAAAACAGTGACTGTGGATGGCAAAAAACTGTCAGTAGGTAATGACTATTCAGAAGAAACGTATTACGAGGCTGAATTAGATGGGTTGGTAGAATTTAAAATGGCTACTTTTGAAGACCAGGAACTTCAAGAAAAAGCACTAAAGTATATTGCCGCGTTAGAAGAAGGAATTGAAGCCCAAAAATATGTGGATGTGGATTATACAAAGTATACTGAAATGACGAATGAGGCATATGATACGCGGTCGATATTGATATCGGATTTTTATAACAATTATGATATGAAAGTATCAGAAAGTGATATGGGCGCATTACAAAATTTCTTAGATACCGCAGATGCGATAAAAGAACAACAAGAAAAGGAAGATGAGATTAAAGAACTTATTGTCAACAATTTTAAATATACAGAAGAGACGTTGACAGAAGATACCATTAAAATTGAATACAAATTTGTAAATGATAGTATGTATGATTTTGATGACTTTTATGTGGAATTTTACTATTTCAATAGTGATGGAGTAAAGACTGATAACTGGACCAACGTGTATGATGACATTCAAGCAGGGGAAACGTTTGCGGGGCAAAGCACACTGTATTTGTTGGATTCGGATATAATACCAACAGGTACGGTAAAAGTGGGAGAGCTGTCGTTTAGTGTAGATGGGACCAATTATTCGAATGTACAGTCTTGGCTTGAATAAAAAATGATTTCTATAGGGGGAGGGCGGCGGAAGGAGTAACACAAAGTTATATAATCTGTTTGTCAATCTAGCCTATACCCTAACTTTACATACCGCCGGGGCTGCTAATTTGTAAAATTAGAGTCCCGGCGGCTTTTTTCTTACAGCTTGTAAAGCACGTCCAGAAGTCCAAATTAACACTCTCCCCGTATGCTACAATAGAAATGTAAGGAAGGGGATGCACCATGAAAATTGCCTATGTGAGAGTTTCCACCGTTGAACAGAATGAAGCGCGGCAGATTGAGGCGCTGAAAAAGTACGGGATCGATAAGTGGTTTACCGAGAAAGTTTCCGCCAAAGACACCAACCGCCCGCAGCTGCAAGCCATGCTGGAATTTGCGCGGGAAGGGGATACAGTGTATATCCACGATTTCAGCCGCTTGGCGCGTTCTACATCGGACCTTTTGAAGATGGTGGAACTGTTGCAGGCCAAGGGTGTGCATCTTGTGAGCAACAAAGAGAGCATTGACACAAGCACCCCAACAGGAAAACTGATGCTGACCATGTTGGGCGCTATCTATGAATTCGAGAGAACCAATCTGTTGGAACGGCAGCGGGAAGGTGTGGCCATTGCAAAGACGCAAGGAAAATACAAGGGCCGCAAAGAAATCAAGATTGATGATTTCGGCGCACAATACCAGAGATACCTCAACCGCGAACTAAGCAAGGTACAGCTGGCCAAGGAACTGAATATTTCCCGCCCTACTCTTGATAAACTGATCCGGGAATATACCGCAGCCTAAAACAAAAAAGTCCCCTCTTAGGGCCGCGTAAGCGGCACTAGAGGGGAAAGTTTGGATAGAAAAGAGTTAGAAAGAAGGTGCAAAAAGCAAGATTTCAGCTACGATAAACTACCATTGAACTACGAAAAAAAGAGGGTTCGCAACTACGACAATTGTTGTGATTTCTCTGCTACGAAAAAGATTCGCATACTGCTACCAAAAGAGAAATAAATAACGGGAGAACGTACAAAAAAGCCTGCCTACCTATCAGGTTCAGGTTGTTGCTTGGTACGACAACGAGAACAGCTACACCAGCCAGATGGTGAGAACCATTAAGTACTTCGCTGAGCTGTAATCGCTTCCTCCCAAACGATAGATCGTGTATTTTGGCTGATTCCGCAGCGTAAGTTCCTTCCCTTTGCCCCGGCTGTAAGGCCCCGGCAGGGCGTGAACTACGACAATTGTTGGAAAAAATCGTAGCTGAACTACGATAAACCTCAGACACGAAATGAAGCCCCTTTTGGTTGTGTATGCAACTGAAAGGGGCTTTTTATTATGTTGTTGTCAGAATTCGGATGGAGTCAGCACAATTGCGGATGGCTAAGTTGGAAAAGAAAACCGGGAACTGCTTTGTAACTTCCGTTCCTGCTATCTTCATAGAAGATTACCGGGGCGCTCTTTCCGGAGCGGGCGCAGAACCAAAGCTTAGAGGGACAGCTATGGAAGGGAAATCTGCCGGTAAGCAACTTTTGCACGAGCCAGTAGCTCAAATGAAAATTCGGAGTGGGAATACATTTCGTCGAAAACAACTTCATCAATCCCCAGGTTTATCAACAGCTTGCAGCAGGACACACAGGGGGATTTGGTTACATACAGCACACTGCCGCGCAGAGAAACACCGTCCTGATAGGCGTTGAGGAATGCCCGCTTTTCTGCACAGTCTCCATAACATTCATCCCTGCGGGTGGCATGTGGAATCTGCCTTGTCAGGCGGATACAGGTTTCTTTGGTGCAGGGGGGCATCCGGTCGACCGTGCCGTTGTAGCCGTAGGCCAGGATGCGCCCCTCCTTTACGACAATAGCACCCACACCTTTTCCCACACCACACAGTCTGCAGCCGGAAAAACGGTGGGCAACAGTATAAGCCAGCTTCATTGCCGATGCATCCGTGCCGTCAAATCGGGCATTGAGTTCCTTTAGAATTTCATTCATAAGCGCCTCATGATGGTGATAAAACGATTGCTTTCCGCAGGGTGGTAACTGCTTTGGTCAAAGTCTCCGTATACGCCAATTATTTCATAGCAGGGCCTGGCAAGCGCCGAAAGCTCATCAAGGTCATAGAAGCGCACAAATTCCTCGTCAAAATAGAACTGTGGCTGGCCTGCGTCGTTGATGAAGTAAAAATACTGGGAATTCTGAATGGAGCCCAGAATCCGCTTGTTGATTAGAAGTTCCATCTGATAGCTGCTGCCATCCGTACGGCTTCTCCGGTAAACCCGCCGCTTATCCAAGGCTGGAATATTCTTTGCATCCAAAACCAGAATCCCACCCTTTGGCTGATGTGCATATACGCAGCGGAAGAATTTTTGCAGATCTCTTTCCTGCGAAAGATAGTTGTAGGTGGTCCACATGCACATGGCATAGCTGAAATCTTTTTCAGGCAAATCGATGGCGCGCACATCTCCCACCATATAGACCGCATTGGGGTGGTTATGGATGCGTCGGGCGGTCTCAACCTGGGGCGGCGCAATGTCGATGCCGGTTACCCGATATCCGTCCTGAGCCAGCTGGTAATCATGACGGCCCACGCCGCAGCAACAGTCCAGCACTTTTTTCTCTGCACCAGGAAAATATTGCTGGAAAACGGATTTGAGAAAAGAGGTTTCCGATTTCGTATCGTTTGCGATGGCTTGCATATAGTGGCCCGAAAGCTCGTTGTACAAAATTTTGTTGCGGGCGTGTTCGGTAAAGCTTACCTGGCTGTAATCCGACAGATTCCCTTCGAAATGAATGGGGATACAGATGAAATTGCCCTCCCGGGTGATTTCTGTGGAATCATGGTTGAAAAATACAAGCCAGTCGGAATTGCGGGCAAGCTGCCGGAGAAATGTTTTCCTATCCACTACCTGCTCTTTGGCGTATATCTGCGAAAACAGGTGAGCCAGGCCGGTCTTTTCCAGATCCTTCTGCAGGCGATCTCCTCTGGCCATGGACACCAGCACCAGCGGATATACAGCGGAAAGTTTTTCGGCAAATTCGATGTTCTGGGGAATGGGGCGCAGCAGAGTCCGGTAGAAGTCTTCCACTTCTGGGTATGACAGAGCATACTTCCGGCAGATCTCTTTTTTGGGCATCCCGCTGTTATAGTCCGCTTCAATGTTCGGATCTTGGCAGAAATGGAGAAATGCCTGGATCCAGGCGGTTTTGGCATCCACAAAAATATCGTGGAAATCAAAAGCAATCGTTATTTTCATACCTGACCCTCCATGATCTTTTCCGAATAGGTATTTTCTCTGGCTGCGGCATGAACCTTGCGGTGCAAAATATGCTTGATATAGGATTTCTGCTCATCCGTCAGGCCACCGTCAATGTACAGCGTGTCTCCTTCCGTATGCCAGGGAGAACTGACACCAATTTTTTGCAAAGCTGTCTGCAGATCGATTTCGGGCAGGGATACAGGACTGTGACAAAGAAGATAGTTGGGACAGGTGGCAGGACAGTTCATTTTTGAATAGTGCTGGTTGTAGTCCGGCATCTGCAGCATGTGGCTCAGGCAGCAGGAAGTGTGCTCATAAATGGGATAGGTGGGATTTTGCGCCCGAAGAAGAGAGAAAATTTCATCTGTGTGTGCGCTTTTCTGCTTGTGTGTGTCAAATTTGCCCTGGTAATTGTAATCCCGCTCTTCCAGCCGCTTTTTAATAGAAGGATTGATGCGCAGCCCCTGGTAGATGGTGGCCCGGCAGTACTGTTTGGCAAAAGAAACTACCTTGGTAATGATCTCTTGCGTATCATTTACCCCGGGGATAATGGGCCGGAACTGATGCAGCAGCCCAACCGTTGGCTGGGTTGCCACATTCTGCATGGTCTTTTCCTGGACTTCGGCTGAAATAGGCTGAATATTTTGCGGAATGCCGTTGTAGGTGACGATGATGACCGGTCTGATATATCGATAGGAGGCCAACCGCGCCGCATCCTCTCCGGTCAGCAAACCTTTGGTGGTGACGGTGACCAGATTGCGCAATTTCCTGGCTTCCATCTCATCCATGAGGCGGAAGGTGCTGGCTTTGACAGCGGGGGAGATAAAGGGGTCGGTTCGATTGTTCAAAGACAGCACCGTCTCTCCTGCTGCAAACAAGGGATCGTTCAGCATATCCGTAATAAGCTGCTCCTCCTGCATGATCTGCACCGGCCGCATGGGAATGATATCCAGGGGCGCTAAAAAGCAATATCCGCAATTGATGGTACAGCCAATATAAGAATTGATCGAGTAATAGGATTTGAGATATTCCCGGGACAGTTTTGTCAAATCGACTTGAGGCATCATTTCTCCAACTCCTTCCGGTCGTGAAAAATATCGATTCGGGAGAATGCGAAGGGATCATAATCCCGGATTCTGCAGTTGTTGTATACAGCCAGCAGCCGGAGAATGCTGATCCCCAGATTGAAGCAAAGAGGCGCGCCGGATTGCAGTGCCTGGTCCAGATGAACCAATTCTCCGTAGTGCTTTTTCTTACCCTGCACAGCGATCTTTTGCTTGTATTGCTGGTAGTTCCGGATTTCCATAACGCCGTGCACGACGGTGACCCCTTTCAGCTTGATCTTGAACTCATTCGTGCTGCCGTCGGCTTCCACACATGCATAGGAGTTCTGGGAATCGTGAAAATCTGAAAGGATGCAAAAAGAGTCCCGCTCCGGCAGACTCGGATAATCGGCGGCAGAACAACAGGTGAATGTCACGGACTGATTCAGAATCAGCTGTACCAGGGTTGTGGCCAGTTGAACGGCCTGTTGCTGTGACATGTAATTGGTGAAAACCGACAGCATCTCAAACTCGGACAGATTCATGGCGGTGACGTATTCATTCCGGAAGCAGGGACCGATTGAGTAAATTTTGGAAACGTCGCAGCAGGAATACATCCGCAAAAAGGAATCCATTGTTTTGCGCAAAAACAGTTTTTTCCCGGTGCGGGAATGCTGGGTTTCGTAAGAGTGGGCTTTTGAACTGGTTTCCCCGTCGGTGAGAACAGGAATATTCACTTCAATATATCCGTGTTCGTTCAAAAACTGGCGTACCCGACTTTTGGACTGCGCATAGTCTCTCAGACGGGAAACCGAAATTTTCATTGGCGGAGGACAGACTCGTTTGCTGACAACAGAAAGGGTTCTGGCAAGATAGGAGGGGGCTTCACAGCGGAAGCGCCCGACATTTCCCTTGTCTTCTTCCGCCTCCGCTGTAATGATATCGCCTTCACCGATTCCCAGCTCTGCAACAAGAGAAAAAAGGGCTGGCTTGACCACAAGCTGCACCGTTTCCTGATTGCAAAGAGTTATAAAAATGTTATTTTTGGTATGCTTGATCTTGCTGATTCTTCCGGAAATATCCATACAATCACTCCCGTATAGGCATGGCTGTTTGGGATCGGGTCAGTTTGTTCTCTGTCCGCCGCTGTGTGTCTGAAATGTGGGGAGGAACAACGGCTGTCCTTCGGATGTTTGTTTCTAATCAGGACATGATATCACATCCGGATAATTTTATTATACAGGATGAAAAAGGAATTTCAATTCCAAACAGGCGCCCTGTCCGGGCGGCAAAAATAAATATGGGAAATCACACACAAGAGCGGTCATCCGGTTCAGGTGTGCCAGGATGTGCCGACGAAAGCAATCATACAGCCAGATGGTCCGCACCATTAAGTACTTCGCTGAGCTGTAATCGCTTCCTCCCACTGATATAAGCGTGGTTGCGGGTCCTGTCGGTTTATGACCCACAAGACCTGCCGCGGTTCCGGCCGCGGCCAGCAGTGAACACGAACAAAGCCCCTTCCGATTGTGTATGCAGCCGGAAGGGGCTTTTTGCATAGTTGTGCCCGGGCGGCATCAGCCGCCCGGGCACGCTGTTTGTATGTCGGCTGTCCCGGAAAAAGCAGAAAGAACAGCAGTGCCGCTGCTATTCCAGGAAGCACCAGCCCGTTTCCGGCACCGCACACGGGTTTGGGCCGGGGCCGCAGTGCGGGGCAGGGAAGAGGCCCTGCGGGGCCGGCCCTGGCGTCCTGCCGGCGGCAAAGTCCCGGTCAAAAGCCTGCTTGTGGTGGAGATCCCCGATGATACCCTTGCCGAACCAGCCGAAATCCCACTCTTTCATCCCTGCGCCTGCCCTTCGTCAAAGGTTTATCTGCGGGCCTCACGGGGCGGGTACCGCCGCGGGGTGTCGGTGCAGAGCAGGATGTAGTCGATGCTCACATCGTAGATCTTTGCCAGCGCCACCAGAAAATCGGCGGTCAGCGGCTGGGTACCGGTCTCCAGATAACTGTATTTGCGCTGGGTGATGCCGATCATATCGGCCAACTGCTGCTGGGTGTAGTCGTGATCTTCCCGCAATTCCCGTACGCGATTGGTCATTGTGTCCACCTGCCTTCTTCTATTACAAGAATAGGCTAGATAGATTCTGTCTATTGACTTTTAGATAAATATTATCTACAATAAAGAGAAAATTGACCACAAAAGGGGAGAGCACAAACGAAAATCAATTCTGAAAAGTCGGACGGGCCGGCCGCGGAGGACAAGGCCCGTCAGGATCTGCCCCACCTGGGACTGAATACGCTGGCCTTTCTGCTGCCGCCGGTGGGGGCGGGGATATACCTGGCCCTGCGGCGGACCATGCCCCGGCGGGGCGGTTCGACGGCCCGGTGGGCCTGGGCGGGAGCCGGCTTTTACGCGGGATGCTACTTTGTGCTGTGGCTCTGTTTCCGATAATCAAAAAGCGGCGTGCTTCCGGGCAGGAAACACGCCGCTTTTATTTCTGTCAGTCGTTCTTTTGTCGGGCGATGGAGGCCACCACGCCGGACAGGGCCAGCAGGGCGATCAGGTTGGGAATGGCCATGAGACCGTTGAAAAAGTCGGCCAGTTTCCACACCAGGTCCACCTTCAGGGTGGAGCCCACCAGAACAAACAGCACCACGATGGCACTGTACACCGGCAGGGCCTTGGAACCGAACAGCGCCTTGAAGTTGACCTGTCCGAAGAAGTACCAGCCCAGGATGGTGGAGAAGGCGAAGAAGAACATGCACACGGCAATGAAGACCTGCCCGAACGGCCCGAAGGTCTGGGCAAAGGCTGCCTGGGTCAGGGCGGTGCCGTCCAAGCCTGTAGAGACCAGACCGGAGGTGATGAGCACCAGACCGGTGAGGGTCAGAATCACGAAGGTGTCGATGAACACGCTGACGATGGCCATGGCGCCCTGGTCCTGGGGATGCTTGACCTTGGCGATGGCGTGGGCGTGGGGGGTGGAACCCAGGCCGGCTTCGTTGGAGAAAAGCCCGCGGGCCACACCGTAGCGGATGGCCTGCTGTACCGTCACACCGGCCACGCCGCCGGCCATGGACTGCGGCCGGAAGGCCATGCCGAAGATCTGGGCAAAGGCACCGGGCAGGGCCGTGATGTTCATGAGCAGGATGACCACACAGCCCAGAATGTAGAAGATGGCCATGATGGGGACCAGCTTTTCGGTGACAGCGGCAATGCGCTGTACGCCGCCCAGGAAAATGAACGCCGCAACGGCCGCTACCACAACGCCCACCACCAGTTTGTTCACGCCGAAAGCGTTGTGGAAGGCATCACTGATGGAGTTGGACTGGACCATATTGCCCATGAAGCCCAGGGCCAGCACGATGGCCACCGAGAAGAACCCGGCCAGAAACTTGCCGAAACGCCCCTTGAAGGCGGCGCGGATGTAGTAGACGGGACCGCCGGTCACATGGCCGTCCACGGTGGTCTTGTATGTCTGGGCCAGTACGGCCTCGGCGTAGATGGTGGCCATGCCGAAAAAGGCGGATACCCACACCCAGAACAGCGCTCCCGGGCCGCCGCTGACCAGGGCGGTGGCACAGCCGGTGATGTTGCCGGTGCCCACCTGGGCAGCCACAGCGGTGGACAGCGCCTGGAAGGAGCTCATGCCGTCCTTGCCGGCGGCCTTGCCGTGCAGGCTAAACCCGCCGAACAGGCGGCGCATGCCCTCGCCAAAGCGGCGGACCTGGATGAATCCCAGCCGCAGGGTGAAAAAGATGCCAGTGCCTACCAGCAGAAACACAAGGATATAATCCCACAAAAAGTTGCTTGCCTGGGACACCAGGGCGGTAAACTGTTCCATGATACTTTCCGTTCCTCTCTTCCAGTTGTAATACACCAAAACGCTCCCTCAAAACGGAACGTCGATATCTAGGATACCATGATTGCGAAGAAAGGTCAAGTGTATTTGTTTGGAGGACAGACTGGGTCAACGGGGCGCCTCCCCGCTGTGCCATCGCTTGCTCAGCATCTGCAGGGCCCGCTTTTCCAGTCGGGAAATGTAGGACCGGCTGATGTGGAATTCCTCGGCCACCTGCTGCTGGGTCAGGGGAGGGCGCCGGTCCAGGCCGTAGCGCAGGGTCAGGATGCGCTGTTCCCGTTCCGGCAGCTCCGCCACCAGTCCGCGCAGCCGTCTGGCCAGATCCCGCTGCTCGCAGTCGTCCTCCATAACGCCATCATCGGGCAGTACATCTCCCAATGTGAGGGACCCGCCCTCCCGGCTGCTGGCTTCCAGCGGTTCCTGCAGCGAGACCACCGTCCCTTCCCGCCGGATATGCCGCAGATGCATCCGGATCTCATTTTCAATACACTGGCTGGCATAACTGGAAAACCGGACCCGGCGTTCAGGCCGGAAGGTATCCACCGCCTTGATGAGCCCGATGGTGCCGATGCTGATGAGGTCGTCCTGCCCGCCCGGGGCGGCGTAGTATTTTTTGACCACATGGGCCACCAACCGCAGGTTGTGGCTGATGAGTCTGTCCCGGGCAGCGGTATCGCCGGCATGCATGGCGGCAAAGGCGGCCTGTTCCTGAGCAGGGGAGAGGGGGCGGGGGAAACTGCCGCTCTCCAGGTGCAGGGCGGCGAACCAGATATGTGCGGCCGCGTTTTGCAGAAACACCCATAAAATTGAAAACACGTTTCTCACCTCCCATTCAGTGCAGGCTATGCAAAAAAAGGGGAGAAAAGAACCGGACTGCGCTTCCCGGAAGAAAGCGGTTGTCCCGGGGGAAACAGACATGTATAATGACCATAGACAAAAAGAAGGGAAAGCGCCATCACAGGGAGGCCTGAACGGATGAATGTGCTGTGCTTCGGAGATTCCAATACCTATGGATATGACCCGCGTTCCCTGCTGGGCGGGCGATATCCCAAGGAAAGCCGCTGGGTGGATATTCTGGCGCAAAAGACCGGCTGGGAAATCATCAACCAGGGAGAAAACGGCCGCTGCATTCCGGATGCGCCTTGTTCTTTCCCCATGCACACCGATCTGGTGATCCTGATGCTGGGAACCAATGACCTCATAAAAACGGGGGGTTCACCGGACAAGGCTGCGTGGAAGATGGAGCGCTTCTTGTCCCGGCCCACCTTGTCGGGGCACCAGATCATGCTGATTGCACCGCCGCCGGTGGTGATCTATGATGAATGGACGGAGGAACCGTGCGGCCCTGATAAAATCATAGACGATTTTGCCGTACTGGCCGCGCACTACCAGGCTCTGGCCAAGCAGAGAGGCTTCCGGTTTGCCGATGCGGGAAAATGGCAGGTGGAACTGGCTTTTGACGGGGTGCATTTTACCGAGCAGGGACACCGGACTTTTGCGGAGAAACTCTACGGGGAACTTACCCGTTGAAACGGCTTTGCCGCTGCCATGTGGGGAACTGGGACGCCGGAGCAAGACTGTCCGGCCGCATAAGGAAAGGGGATATGAGTACCGGCATGGAAAAGCAGGGGCGCAGACCCGTCGGGTCTGCGCCCCTGCTTTTTTCTGTGATTCAGCAATTGCCCGTATATACATACCGCAGCTGTTCCCGGGCCAGATCGGCCAGACGGCAGACGGTGTCCACCGGTGTGGCCGGACGGTCCGCCATCCGATGCCGCGGGAAAAAGCGGGAAACATGCAGCGGGATGTCCGGACTGACCGAAGCCAGCCAGACCGACAAGGCCCGCATCTCCTCTTCGCTGTCGTTTTCCCCGGGGACCACCAGGGTGGTGACCTCCACATGGCAGCGTTCCGCCGCCAGGGTGATGGACCGCCTGACCGTTTCCAGGTCCCCGCCCAACCGCCGGTACCAGCTCTGGGTAAAGCCTTTCAGGTCGATGTTCACCGCATCCAGCAACGGCAGCAATTCCCGCCAGGGCTTTTCCGCAATGGTCCCGTTGGTCACCAGCACATTGACCAGTCCGGCCTGATGGACCAGCTCGGCGCAGTCCCGCACATACTCGTAGCCCACCAGGGGTTCGTTGTAGGTGTAGGCCACCCCGATGCTGCCCTTGTCCCGCAGCCGCAGAGCCTCCTGTACCAGCTGACCGGGGGTGAAGTCCCGGGTGAACGCCTCCGTCCCTGCGGCGGCGATCCCGGCATTCTGGCAGAAAGGGCAGTGCAGGTTGCAGCCGAAACTTCCTGCCGACAGAATCAGGCTGCCGGGGTGGAACCGGCGCAGCGGTTTTTTCTCGATGGGATCCAGCGCCAGGGCGGTGAGTCGGCCATAATTCAGCGATACGATGGTGCCGTTCCGGTTGGCCCGGGCCCGACAGGCGCCGGTCTGGCCCTCATCCAGACGGCAGCGGTGAAAACACAATTCACAGGTCACGCTCATAGATGCCGCACCACCTTGAACCGCTGCAGGGTGTAGGGGTCTTCTTCCCGGATACCGCCCTTGCGGCGGGCGATGTCCACCTGTTCCGCTGCCGTGTCCACACCTTCCAGGTCCGGCAGCAGCAGCCCGCGTTTGCGTCCGTAACTCACAATGACGCCGTAGATCTTCGGGTCCAGACGGTCGGGCGAATCCACCGGTTCCGGGCGGCCCAGCACGTCCACGCTGTATTCCAGCTCGTCCAGTTCCCCGGCGCGCACCGGGGGAAACCGGGGGTCCCGGGTCCCGGCAGAGACCGCATTCTGCACGATCTCCCGGGCCACGTTCTCCTCCGTGGGGGTGATGGTCCCGATGCAGCCCCGCAGCCGGCCGTCCTTGTGCAGTGAGACAAAGGTCCCGGCGGCCCGGTGGGTCAGTTCGGCGGGCAGGTCGTCCGGCAGGGTCTGCAGCACCCGGCCCTGCCGGAGAAAGGTTTCCAGCGAGAGCCGTGCCAGCCGGACCCAGGGATCCTCTCCGGCCCGACGGGCAGCCATGCGGTCTTTGCGTATCTGCTCGCAGGCAGCGGCGTACCGGCGGGTGTCGTCCCGACCGGTGACCGGAAAGAGCGCAACACCGTAGCCCACCCCGAAGGTGCCTTCGTGGCTGAGCAGACGGGGCCGGACCGCCAGTCCGTCCAGGGCACCGGCCATGATCTGGAAGGAGCGCAGACCGCATTCGGCCGCCCGCTCGCAGAGGGAGGAATCCAGGGTGAAAAAGTCAAGAAAGCTGCCGGTGTCCATGGCCCGGGTCACGGCTTCGTCAAAGACCGGACCTTCCGGTGCAAAGCCGTAGGGCCCGTCGGCCTTGAGCTTGTGGGAAAGGTCTCCGCTGGCCACAAAGACGGCACGGCGGCCCAGGCTTTCCACGGCCTGGGCCACACACTGCCCCAGACGGTAGTGGTCCAGGGCCGAAAAGCCGGACAGCCCCATCCGCACGATGGGACAGGTCACCCCTGCTTTGCGCAGAAAATACAGCGGAATCAGAACACCGTGGTCCAGGCTGGGGTCCCGCTGGCCCATCGTGCCGGCCTGCAGGCCGGCGGCTTCGGCGCAGCGGATGATTTCCTCCCGCAGGGGGACATCATACGCGGTCTCCATGCGCACCTGGGGCGCACCGAAGGCCGCCATGGAACCCGACGCGCCGCGGCCAGGGGCAATGTGGAAGTAATCCCCGTACAGAATGGTGTGCGGGGAGGAGATGATGAGCACCTCGGGGGCCCAGCGGGCCACCTCTGCGGCGGCTTTGGCCATGGCGTTCCCGGTGGCGGCAATTTCCCGCTCCCGGCCTCTGCCCACCTCGGGCAGCAGAACGGGCGGATGCGGGCTCAGAAAAGCACCCAGCATGGGCATATACGATCACTCCTTTGGGGCAAACGGGGCAGGAGATCAGTCCAGTTCCACAATGTCCACGGCGGTGCCGTGTTCCTGCAGCAATGCGGTCAGGTCCCGGGCTTTCAGCCAGACGGTGGCGGTGTTGTCGTTGGGATGCACGCCGATCAGGCCGGAGCCCTGCCAGAAATCCCGGTCGATGTAAAAATGTACCCGGCACTGGGGATCATTGAGCAGACCGAAGGGGGTCACGGCGCCGGGAACAAGGCCCAGGATCTCCTGCAATTCCTCCGGGGAGGCGAAGGTCAGTGGCTTGGTGCCCTGCCTGCGGCGGAAATCTTTCAGGTTTACCCGCTTGTCTCCCCGCACGGTGATGAGATAATAGTTGCGCCGCTTGTCGTCCCGCACAAAAAGGTTCTTGGCGTCCCGGTCAGAATAGGGCAGCTGCACCCGGGCCAGTTCCTCCATGTTGTAGACGGCGGCGTGTTCGGTGATTTCGTGGCCGATGTGCTTCTCGTCCAGAAACGCATAAACTTCCTGTTTGTTCATACAATGCCTCCTGATCGGATTCTGCCCGCCGGACACAGGCCGATACCCGGATTTTTATCAGTATACGGCCCGCAGACAGGCAGGTCAAGCCGTCGGGGCCTGTTCCAGACCGGACTTCAGCTGTTCCAGGGCAGCACGGCAGGCAGGAACGGCCCAAAGGGGACGGTATTGCGCCTCTTGGTCAAAAGCTCTGACCAGCATGCGGAGCATCTCCCGGACGGCGGCCAGGGGCGGCTCCGAAGTCCGGGCGGGCAGTCCCGGGGCAAACAGATCCGGGTCCGGCAGCCGGAAGGGGGCCTGCAGCGCATGGGCGTACTGTACAAAGCAGGCTGCGGCTTTTTCGATGTTTCCCTGTTCCAGGTACAGTTCCAGCAGCAGGCCGTCGCTCCTGTCCGGCAGGGCAAAGGTCTCCGCCAGAGTCCGGTAGGCGTCGCACAGCTTGTGCCGCTTGTCCGGGTCCGGCTGCAGCTTGGGATTGGTCATGGTCACCAGGGCGGAGATGGCCTGGGTCACGGCCCGGTACAGCTGTTTCTGGGTCAGTTCCAGGGCCTGTTCCGGCCGGTCCGTTTTCATATAATACATGGCCCACATACCTCCGATATCCCAGGTCTGCTGGGGCAGTTCCTTCAGCTGTGCGGCGCCCTGCTCCGGGTCACCGTCGGCGATCTCCAGGGCGGCCAGACTGAGGGTGGCGCTCTGCCAGTAGGCAGCATTGCCGCCGGAACGTATCCGCTCCAGTAAAGACCGCTTGCTGTCCTTCCATTCCTGCTGCAGCGATTCCGGCGCCGTGGGAAAGAACAGGCGGAAGGAATCATAAGCCACGGCGGCATTGTACTGCAGGGCGGTGCAATTGGGATAACGGCGCAGCAGTTCGTTCAGCTGCTGTTGGGCCGCATCCACGGTGCCGTCCCGCAGAGCCTGCTCCAGAATGGCGTTGATCCGGGTGATGACTTCCTCGTCGGCAAGGGTCTCTTCAAATTGCAGCAGGGTATCCACGTTGGTGTCCAGCGCCCGGGCCAGAGGACAAAGCAGGGCGATGTCCGGACAGGAGCTGCCGGTTTCCCAAAGTTAAGGATATGGATACAGGTTAATCAATTTTGCCGATAAAGCGGTAGTAAATCTCAATCTCCTGATCTCGCATCCCATCCGCACCTTTGGTGGCCTCGTGAATCACAATCTTCTCAATCAGGGTATTGAGAAGTTCGGCGGTCAGTTCCGTGGGATTGGCGTACTGCTTGATGAGAGCGACCCACTTTTCGGCATCCAGGGCAGTTTGCTGCTCTGCGGACAGCTCCGCTTGCAAGCGGCTGATCTTTTCCTCCAGCTCCAGCTGTTCTGCCTGGTACTTTTTAGTCAGCAGATTGAAGTTATACTCGGTGATGCGTCCGGCAGACCAGTCCTCATACATTCGGACGAATTTTCCATCCACTTCTGCCTTGCGCTTTTCTGCCCGTTTCAGCTCGGATTCCTGACGTTTGGCGGCAGTCATGCGTTCCCGGTCACCGTTTTTCAAAATCTGCTGCAAGAGTTTTTCTTCGCTCAGCTGCGCCCGATGGGACCAATACTGGATTCTGGACAACACATAGACATAGAGCGTGTCATAGCGGATATAATGCGCCGAGCATTGTGTCCCCATCTGTCCGTACTGGCTGCAAGTGAAATGGCTGTACGGCGTTTTGTTCTGCCGGTTCGTGCCGAAGCGCATAGACCAGCCACAATCTGCACATTTTACAAGCCCGGCGAAAATCTGCGTTGTGGCATCCTTCTGCTGCCGTCTGCGGCTGGCGATCTGCTTTTGCACCTGCTCAAACACATCCCGGCTGATGATCGCCTCATGGGTATTTTCCACCCGAATCCATTCTTCTTTCGGCTTGCGCACCTTTTTCTTGTTTTTATAAGAGATGTTGGTCTGCTTATTGTGTACGCTGTTGCCGATATAGGTTTCATCTTGCAGGATACTTTTGACCTGAGCAATCGTCCATGCATAGGATTTTTCTTCCGGCGCATGGGCATAGATATTGGCGAAAGTTCCATATCTCTGATAATTCAGCCAGCCCGCAGTCGGGACTTTCTCTGCAATCAGGGTCTTGGTGATCTTCGCCGCACCTGCTCCATGAAACGCAAGGTCAAAGATTTTCTCGATGATCCAGCGGGTTTCTTCGTCTATGGCCAAAGTGTTTTTGACTTCGGGATGGCGGATGTATCCCAGCGGCGCATAGGCAAAAGTGCGTTCTCCGGCAGCAAATTTGGCACGGAGCGCCGTTTTCACCTTGCGGCTGGTATCCTTTGCAAACCATTCGTTAAAAAGGTTCTTGAACGGTACAAAATCCGAAAGTCCTTTTTCGGTGTCCTCGTTTTCGGCCACAGCAATGTAGCGAATCTGCTTTTCCGGGAACACAAATTCCAGATAATAGTCCATCATCACGTGTTCACGGCCAAAGCGACTGAGATCTTTGGTAATGATGCAGTTGACCTTTCCGGCCTCCACATCATCCATCATCCGCTGAAAGCTGGGACGCTCGAAGTTTGTTCCGCTCCATCCGTCATCGACATATTCGCCATACACCGAAAGGCCATGTTCCTTTGCGTACTGCTGCAAAATGGTGCGCTGGGTCTCGATACTCACGCTGTCGCCATAGTTTTCGTCGTCACGGCTGAGACGCATATAGAGTGCGGTATTGTAAGGTTGTTTCACGGTAAAAATCCTCCTTCTAATCGAAACAACCCACGCTTACAATACTTCTGCTTTTATTATATCGGAAGCGTGGGTGTGGTTCAACGACATTTTGTTGTGGAATGGGTTTATCCAGCGTTGCGGGCAGCATATTGGATCACATTTTCAATCAGCTTATCCATGGGTTTGCCTGCCTGGGAGAAATGCTCGGATACCCGAATCCGGGTATTGCCGCAGTAAAAATATTGGATACCATCCGGCTCTGTGACATAGACCGAGGTGTTCTCCAGTGTCGGTTCGGGTTCATCCTTCCAGCTGCGCCATTCTTCCAGAGTTTCCAACGGCGGCTCAAAAATCGGTTCAAAGCAGGATTCAATGTCGATATAACCATAGTCGGGTTCGCTCATAAAATCTTTGTGTTTTCTCATGCAGTTTCCTCCATCAATTAAAGTTC
>ERZ1090860.206-NODE-207-length-37075-cov-14.365667_pt1 | contig 37075 bp, 32 predicted proteins | sample MGYA00478483_ERZ1090860 | MGnify/ENA primary metagenome ERZ1090860 (study PRJEB33644, sample SAMEA5815741) | chicken gut metagenome | biome: Chicken; feature: Gastrointestinal Tract; material: Caecum | place: Ireland | collected 2019-01-01 | study: A study of the...
TATTTTCCTACATGGAGGCTTTTTTGTACTGTCCGCACAAAATGGGGCTGTTCAAATCCCGTGCTTTTGTCTATTTCTGTGGGGATGGCTAGGCCAAATATCCCTTGGCAGATAGAGCGTCTTCGATACGGTCCAAGACCGCCTTGCCATCGGCTTCGACAGTCTGGCAGTGCGGCTGTGACACAAGAATGCGCAGCAGCTTCCCTTCTGGCTTCGTCGTTTCCTGTAAGAAGGCCTGAACCCCGCTGCGCGCGTGCAGATTTAGGTGCAACTCAAGCCGGCTGCCGTTGGTGCCGGGCTGAAACAAATTGCGCACACGGCCTCCATTGTCCACTATGGTAAAGAAAATGGGCTTGAGCCCGTCAGCGGGAGGCAGAATTCGGAATACGCGCGAAAAACGGCGGCTTTGCAGGACATAACCACGTGTGGTGGAAAGAATGGGATACCGGGCAGCGCGCAGCAGCGCAATATCCTGCACAATCACCTGTCGGCTTACATGACAGGCCTGCGCCAGCGCAGCGCCTGGTACTGGCCCTGGCGCCTGCTGAATCGCACTCAAAATCTGTTCCCTGCGCTTCTCTCCGGTCATGCCGTTGCCTCCTTTTTGCGTGTTTTTAAATGGCATGCAGGTGCTTCAGCGATACATCCAGGATTGGCGCGGAATGCGTCAGTGCTCCGCTGGAAATATAGTCAACACCGGTATCCAGAAGAGCGGAAATGTTCTCCCGCGTCACATTGCCAGAGCATTCTGTCTCCGCGCGTCCGGCGACGATCGAAACTGCCTCTTTCATTTGGTCGTGCGTCATATTGTCCAGCATAATGATGTCTGCGCCTGCATCCAGGGCTTCTCGCAGCATATCGAGGTTTTCAACCTCTACTTCGATTTTGCGGACAAAGGGTGCATAGGCGCGCGCCGCTTCGATTGCCTGGCGGACGCCACCGGCAGCACCGATGTGGTTGTCTTTGATGAGCACACCGTCCGAGAGATTGAAGCGGTGGTTGTAGCCGCCGCCCACGCGGACCGCATATTTTTCAAAGATGCGCATGTTTGGGGTGGTTTTACGGGTATCCAGCAGCTTTGTCTTGGTGTCGCCCATCAGGTCGACCACCGAGCGGGTATAGGTTGCAATGCCGCTCATGCGCTGCAAATAGTTCAGCGCCGTGCGTTCGCCGGAAAGCAGCGCGCGGATGTCGCCCGTTACAACGGCGAGGCATTCGCCATTGCGGATGCGATCTCCGTCTTCGTGATGTTTCTCGACGGTCACATCTGGGTCCAAAAGCTGAAAGACGCGCGTAAACACATCAATGCCGGCCAGAACGCCGTCCTGTTTGCACAAAAGATCCGCGCTGCCGCGCTGGGCATGCGGCATGACGGCGTTTGTGGTTACGTCTTCGCTGGTGATATCCTCCCGCAAAGCCTGCAGCAGCAGTGGATCGCAGTTGAGGATGGTGGTAACTGGGTTCATGAAGTGGCTCTCCTTTGCTGTTTCTCACGATCAATTTCCCCGCGTACGATGCGAATATTCTCAGCCTTCCAAGCGTCTATATTCGCATAGGCTGCCGGATCATAGGGAGCAGGGGAAGGAGCGGTTCCCTCTTTTTGGGCGGCAATCGCCTTTGCCGCGCGCTTTGCAAAAACAAGGCTTTCCAGCAGGGAATTGCTCGCCAGCCGGTTTGCGCCGTGGACACCGTTGCAGGCCGTCTCCCCGACGGCATAAAGGTGCGGCATGCTGGTGCGGCTGTCGAGGTTGACCTTCACGCCGCCCATGAAATAATGCTGTGCCGGCACGACGGGAATCCAATCCTTCGTGATGTCAATTCCCTCTTCCGCGCAGCGCGCGCAGATCGTTGGAAAGCGCTTGCGTACATCGCAGCCTTTGATTGTCTGCATGGAAAGCCAGACGTGTTCGGTACCCTCTTTTTGCATTTGCCGGCGGATGGCCTGCGACAGCAGGTCGCGTGGCAGCAGTTCATCCACAAATCGTTTTCCGTTTTTATCCAGGAGTACTGCGCCTTCACCGCGAACGGATTCCGAGATCAGGAATCGGCGGCCCGGCTTTTGGGAGTACAAGGTCGTGGGATGAATCTGGACATAATCGACGTTTTGCACGGCAACCCCGTGCCGTAGGGCGAGTGCGACGCCGTCTCCAGTCAGATGCGGAAAATTGGTGGAGTTGTGGTAAACACCGCCCACGCCGCCGGTCGCCATCACGACGTCGCGCGCCAAAATAGGCTGTATCGCGCCGTCCGGCCCCTGCACAATCCCCCCGCAGCAGCGGTTATCCACGCACAATAGGTCAATCAACGTCGTCTGTGTGCAAATCGTCACATTGGGAAGCCGCCGCACCTTGGCCAAAAGTTTCTGTGTAATTTCCTTGCCGGTGCAGTCCTCATGGTGCAAAATGCGCGGTGTCGAGTGCGCGCCTTCGCGCGTAAAGTTGAACGTGCCGTCCGCTTCGCGGGCAAAATCCACGCCACAGGCGACCAACTCGCGGATGATTGCCTGCGAAGAGCGGATCATCACTTCGACAGAAGCGGGATCGTTCTCGTAGTGCCCCGCCCGCATCGTGTCCTCAAAGTAGCTTTCATAATCGCTTTCATTTTTGAGCATACAGATGCCGCCCTGCGCGAGGAAGGAGTCGCTGTCCTCCAGATTATTAGCTTTGGTAATCATCAGCACCTGTGTGTTGGCAGGCAGGTGCATGGCAAGAAAAAGGCCGGATACACCGGTGCCTGCGATCAATACGTCATATTGATGTTCCATTCTGCACATCCCCTTGTCAAATATTTCGGTCCACGCCGAAATCCAGTGGAAAGACTTTATTGGGAAAGCTCCAGCATTTTTTGCAGCGGAGAGTAGGCCGCTTTGGCAAAATCAGGGTCCAACTCCACAGCTGGCGCGCCGGTCTCCAGAGCGGAAATGACCTTGTCGAGCGTTACCTTCTTCATATTCACGCAGCACTGTGTGCTGCCCTGGGCGGGGAAGAACTGCTTGTCCGGGCAGCGGTTGCGTAATTCGTAGAAGACGCCCTTTTCTGTGCAGACAATATAGCTCTTTGCGTCATCTTTTTCGGCAAAAGAAATAATCCCGGAGGTGCTGCCCACATAGTCTGCCAGTGCCGTGACAGAAGCGGAGCATTCCGGGTGAGCCAGCACTTTGGCATTTGGGTGTGCCGCCTTGGCGGCACGGACTCCTTCAGGACGGATTGCATTGTGAACCAGACAATAGCCGTCGTTGAAGAGAAAGTGTTTTTCCGGCAGCTGAGCCGCGATAAAATGTGCCAGATGCTGGTCCGGAATAAAATAGATATATTTATTTGGCAACGCCTTGCAGATTTTCAGTGCATTGGAGGACGTAACGCATACATCCGCTAGCGTTTTCAACTCCGCCGTGGAATTGATATAGCAAACCACCGCAACATCATCATACGTTTCCCGGATGGCGCGGATACGCTCCGGCGTGGCCATGTGGGCCATCGGGCAGTCGGCCTGCGCGTCCGGCAGCAGGACGGTTTTGCCAGGGTTTAGAATTTTGGCGCTTTCACCCATAAAACGAACGCCGCACAGGACGATGGTCTGCGCCTCTACTTTTGTGGCGATCTGGCTGAGAAAAAAAGAATCTCCCACATAGTCAGCAACTTCCTGTACTGCATCCTCTACATAATAGTGGGCAAGGATCACAGCGCCTTTTTCGCGCTTGAGGCGTTTAACCCGCTCAATTTTGTCTTTCAAGGATAACCCTCCTGCTCTCCGTTTTTAACATTGTGTTAACAGTGAGTATAACACACTTCTTGACAGATGACAAGACACCAGACAATACAAATCCATCTCTGTGTAAATCATAAAAAAGGAATGCATAATTCGATGGATGTGTGGACAAAATGACGGATATATTTGGATTTTCCAAATAGAAATGGACAGAAAAACGGATGATTCAGATGACTTTGTACGGTCAAATTTGTAAAAACCGACGAAGCCATCCGCCGTATTCGCGAAACGATTTGTATGTTTGTCAAAATATGATGGATAGAATTGCCGGACATTGACATCTTTCCCGCAGTAAACTATAATAAGAATGTCTTCAAAAAGGGAGTAGTTTTAAGACGCACCGTCAACACCTCGGTCCAGTGGGCCTGGCTGTGCGTGCCGCAATGGTAACAAGACTTTTCGATGACTGTCCGGGAAAGACAGTCGCGGGGAGTCTTTTTTCTTTGCCCGCTGGCTGTGTTTCAACATAAGTATCTATTTTGATTGAAAAAGGAGTATCGACATGGCAGACACGTATTTTAACCGTACGCCGGAGCAAGCCCTCGAGATGCAGCAGGCGACGGCAAGCGGTCTCTCAGGCGAAGAGGCTGCCAGACGTGCGGAACAATTCGGCCCCAACAAACTGACGGAAGGCAAAAAGAAAAGCATCTTGATGGTTTTTCTGGAGCAATTCAAGGACCTTCTGGTGGTCATCCTGATTGTTGCGGCAATTATCTCGCTGGTTTCCGGGCAGGGGGAGAGCGCGATCGTCATTTTTGTGGTGTTGATCTTGAACGCGATCTTGGGAACCGTACAGTATGTCAAAGCGGAAAAGTCACTGGAAAGTTTGAAAGCAATGTCCTCGCCAACCGCCAAGGTCTTGCGGGATGGAGCACGCATTGAACTGCCCTCGGAGCAGATTGTGCCCGGCGACATCATCTTGCTGGAGGCCGGCGACATGGTTGTTGCCGATGGCCGTATCCTGAAAAATTACTCTTTAAAGGTAAACGAAAGCTCTTTGACCGGTGAAAGCGTGGATGTGGAAAAGACAGCCGACACCCTGGAAAGCAGCCAGGTAGCGTTGGGCGACCGGAAAAATATGGTTTTTTCGGGCTCTCTTGTCACCTATGGCCGCGCGACGGTGCTGGTCACGGGCACCGGCATGCAGACGGAACTGGGTCACATTGCCGCGCTGATGAACGACACCCAGCAGCGCCGCACGCCGTTGCAGCGCAGCCTGGACGATTTCAGCAAGAAACTGGCCACGGTGATCATGATTATCTGTGTCGTGGTGTTCCTGCTGTCCATCCTGCGCAATGGGATGCCGCTGCTCGATTCGCTGATGTTTGCCGTTGCGTTGGCCGTGGCGGCGATCCCGGAGGCGCTGTCTTCCATCGTGACGATTGTGCAGGCCATGGGCACCCAGAAAATGGCCAAGCAGCATGCCATTATTAAGGACCTCAAGGCGGTTGAGACCCTGGGCTCTGTCTCGGTCATTTGCTCGGATAAGACAGGTACTCTGACGCAGAACCGCATGCTAGTGCAGAAGATGTACGCGGACGGACGGATAATCGAGGGCGCTACGCCGGATTTGGCCAATGATCCGCAGCACATGCTGGTAAAGATCGGGCTTCTGGCAAGTGACGCCACGACCAACGAAGAGGAAGATGTATCCATCGGCGACCCCACCGAGGTGGCGCTGGTGCGAATCGGCGACGCCCTTGGCGTGGAAGAAACCATTTATCGTAAACAGCACCCGCGCTTGGGTGAGCTGGCCTTTGACTCGGACCGCAAGTTGATGAGCACACTGCATATGATTGATGGGACGCCCATGCTCCTGACAAAGGGCGCCATTGATGTGCTGCTTGACCGCACAACCAGGGAAATGACGCAGGCGGGCGACGTCCCGCTGACCCCGGAACGCAAAAAAGAGATTCTGCGCGTCAACCAACAGTTTTCAGAAGAGGGCCTGCGCGTGCTGGCTTTTGCGTTCCGCAAGCTTCCGGAGGTTCGGGAGCTGACGCTGGATGACGAACAGGATTTCACCTTTGTCGGTCTGGTCGCTATGATCGATCCGCCGCGTGAGGAATCCATCCAGGCTGTAGCGGATGCAAAGCGTGCGGGCATTCGCACCGTGATGATCACCGGCGACCACAAAATCACAGCAACTGCAATCGCAAAACGCATTGGAATTTTTGAAGAGGGTGACATCGCCCTTGACGGCAATGAACTAGATGCGCTCTCGGACAATGAGCTCGACGAAAAGTTGCCGCATGTTTCGGTCTACGCTCGCGTGTCGCCGGAACACAAGATTCGCATAGTGACAGCTTGGCAGCGCCGTGGGGCCATTGTTTCCATGACAGGCGATGGCGTCAACGATGCGCCGGCTTTGAAAAAGGCTGACATCGGTGTCGCGATGGGCATCACGGGTACAGAGGTCAGCAAGGACGCTGCTTCCATGATCTTGGCGGACGACAACTTCGCAACCATCGTCAAGGCAGTTGTCAATGGCCGCAGCGTTTATAACAATATCCAGAACGCCATTAAGTTTTTGCTTTCTGGCAATATGGCTGCCATTTTGTGCGTTGTGTTTGCTTCCTTAATGATGCTGCCAAAGCCCTTTGAACCGGTTCACCTTCTGTTTATCAACTTGCTGACAGACAGCCTGCCCGCTTTAGCCATCGGTATGGAGCCCGCCCGCCGCGGCTTACTCGACCAGAAGCCGCGCAATCCCCACGAAAGTATTCTGACGGGCAGTCTATGGGGACAGATCCTGCTTCAGGGCGCTTTGATCGCAGTGGTGGTCATGATGGCCTATTATCTTGGCTATGGCGCGGATCAAAATGCGATGGCTGCTGCTACGATGGCCTTTGCCACTTTGACACTGGCACGCCTGTTCCATGGCTTCAACTGCCGCGCGAAGGACGGCATCTTCCGTCTCGGTTTTCAGACCAACTGGTATTCTGTCGGCGCTTTCTTTTTGGGCGTCCTGCTGTTGGCGCTGGTATTGTTCCTGCCCGGCTTAGAAGGCCTGTTCCTCGTGTTCCCGCTCGGCATCGATCATATCGGACAAATCGCGTTGCTGGCTGTCACGCCGACAATTATTATTCAGATTTATAAGGCAATTCGCGACGCGGTGCAGAAGCGCGCTTAAATAACCCAAAAGCTACGTTTCGTTTCTGCGTCAAAGAAAAACCGTTATCACAAAAAGGCACGTCCGCCGGACAATCATCCGGCAGGCGTGCCTTATTATATGTAAGATGTAAGAATTTGCGATTACTTCAAAGCTGCCGTGATAATGGCCATCTTGTAAACTTCCTCGGCATTGCAACCGCGGGAAAGGTCATTGATCGGCGCGTTCAAGCCGGCCATGATCGGACCAATGGCCTCAAAGCCGCCGAAGCGCTGTGCCATCTTGTAAGCGATGTTGCCGGCATTGATGTCCGGGACAATGAAGACGTTTGCCTTGCCCGCAACCGCGGAGTCGGGCGCTTTCAGCGCAGCAACTTCCGGAACAAAGGCACAGTCAAACTGCAACTCGCCGTCTGCTGGAAAATCGGGGTTTGTGGCCAGCAGCTTTTCGGTAGCGGAGCGGACTTTGTCCACGCTGTCGCCCTTGCCGGAACCCTTTGAACTGTAGGAAAGCATCGCAACGCGTGGCTCCATGCCAAAGGTACGCGCGGTCTCTGCTGTGCCCTGGGCAATCTCCACGAGCTCATCGTCGGTCGGATCAATGTTGATTGCGCAGTCGCCGATTGCGTACATCTCTTCGCCGCCGTCCTTTGCGGGACGGACGAGTAAGAAGCAGCTGGTCACGATCTTGTGGCCGGGCTTGCATTTGACAAGTTGCAGAGCCGGACGAACGGTGTCTGCCGTTGAGTAGGTGGCACCGCCGAGCAGCGCGTCGGCATAGCCCATTTTGACATACATGGTGCCGAAGTAGTTGGATTTTTGCAGGTTTGCGCGGCAGGTCGCCTCGTCCATCTTGCCATGGCGAAGCTCCACCATTGTGGAAACCATCTTTTCAAACTCCGGAAAAGTAGCGATATCGACAATCTCAATACCGCTGATATCAGCGCCGCTTTTTGCAGCGGCAGCCTTCACCTGATCCGGGTTCCCGATCAGCACTGGCGTTAAATAACCATCCTTCTTCAGGCGGCTGGCGGCCGACTGGATGCGGGCATCCGTGCCTTCTGGAAAGACGATCCGGCGGGGATTCTTCTTGAGGATATCAATCATTTTTTCGAGCATGCATATCCGTCCTTTACTACACATATTTATGAAATTTATACGGTCTGGGAACAATTTCATTATACACCTCCGCTAAGGCCTGCGCAATAAAAAAGTGCTGAATTTCAAGTTGATGCGCCCACCTTTTCTGTGCAGGACCACATAAATATTTCACTGGTCAGGGCGGCAATTGACCGTTGGAAAAAATGCTTGCATTTTGCTGGAAAGAATGCTATAATAAAACACGCGTCTAATAAAAGCGCAAAATTCACTTCATTTCGCACGCCGCGTCCGCGTGGGGTGGTGCCTGATTGGGGTCCCCCGCGCCTTAAGCGCAGCGGAGGAATAACCAAGGAGGAACTAAATATGTCAGTCGTATCCATGAAACAACTGCTGGAAGCAGGTGTCCATTTTGGCCACCAGACCCGCCGTTGGAACCCGAAGATGAAGCCCTACATCTTTACCGAGCGCAATGGAATTTACATCATTGACCTGCAGAAAACCGTTCGCAAGCTGGAGGAAGCGTACAATTTTGTCCGCAGCCTTGCTGCCGACGGCAAGAACGTGCTGTTTGTCGGCACGAAGAAGCAGGCCCAGGAATCCATCCGTGAAGAGGCTGAGCGTGCAGGCGCTTATTATGTGAATGCCCGCTGGCTGGGCGGCATGCTCACCAACTTCCGCACTATTCGCCGCCGCATCGACCGTCTCAACCAGCTTAAGACCATGCAGGAGGACGGTACGTTTGATCTGCTGCCGAAAAAGGAAGTTGTCAAGCTGAATCTCGAGATCGAAAAGCTCGAAAAATTCATGGGCGGCATTAAAGATATGAAAACGCTGCCGGGCGCTCTGTTTATCGTGGATCCCCGCAAGGAGCATATCGCGGTTACGGAAGCCCGCAAGCTGCATATCCCGATTATCGCAATCGTCGACACCAACTGTGACCCGGACGAGATCGACTATGTTATCCCGGGCAACGACGACGCGATTCGTGCGGTGCGCTTGCTCTCCGCCACCATGGCCAACGCCCTGATCGAAGGCCGTGAGGGTCAGGAAAGCGCTGCCGAAGAAGAGGCAGCTACTGAGGAAAAGGCCGCTGAATAAATCGAGAATGCTGAAAGGAAGAGGATGAGCACAATGGCTTTTACAGCAAAAGATGTTAAGGAATTGCGCGAAAAGACTGGCTGCGGCATGATGGACTGCAAAAAGGCCCTGACTGCCTCTGATGGCGATATGGACAAGGCACTGGACTTCCTGCGGGAAAAGGGCCTTGCGGCTGCGACAAAGAAAGCGGGCCGTATTGCTGCCGAGGGCGTCGCTTTTGCGGAGACGACTGCGGACGGCAAGATTGGCGTTGCCGTTGAAGTCAATGCAGAGACTGATTTTGTCGCCAAGAATGCTTCCTTTAATGAATTTGTGAAGACTTGCGCCGATACGGTGATTGAGCAGAACCCCGCTGACATTGAGGCGTTGCTGGCCTGCAAGGCTGCTGGCTCCAACGAGACGGTTGATGAGATTCTGAAGGAAAAGATCCTTACCATTGGCGAAAATATTAAGGTCCGCCGTTTCCAACGCATGGAGGGACATGTGGCTTCTTATATCCATGCGGGCGGCAAAATTTGCGTCCTGGTTTCCTTCGACACGACCGACGAGATAGCAGCCAAACCGGAGTTCCAGGAGTTCGGCAAAAATATCGGCATGCAAATTGCGGCCATGAATCCGGAGTACCTCGACGAAGCGCATGTGCCGGCAGAAGTCGTTGAGCACGAGAAGAAGATTGCCACGGAGCAGGCTGCTTCTTCCGGTAAGCCGGCAAATGTCATCGAGAAGATGGTCATGGGCAAAGTCAAAAAGACCCTCAAGGAGATCTGCCTGGTTGACCAGGCCTATGTCAAGGAAGGGAAGATGTCTGTCCAGCAGTACACGGATTCCGTGGCGAAGGAACTGGGCGGCAAGATTGCCATTACGGGTTTTGTGCGCTTTGAGAAGGGCGAGGGCTTGGAGAAGCGCCAGGATAATTTCGCTGAGGAAATTGCAAGCATGGTAAAATAAGCAGCCCTAGAGCTGTTCTGATAAAAAGTAAGGCGTTGCCGGAGTGGCAGCGCCTTACTTTTTATATTTTTATATACAGATATAAAATCGAAAATAGTGGCTTTTAAGGCGCCAATTCGCCTTTTTGCACCGCTTCCTCGATCAACTGCTGTACAATGGGCCAAAGCGCCGGCATTCCCTTTGAAATGGGACGCATCCGTTCCTCCACCTGTGAGCGATGAACCTGCACTGGACCGGCGTTCCAAGTATGACCGCCGGTTACAACGTTATTGAGAAATGGCTGCAACCGGTCGCATGCATTGGCAAAAAGTGCGTCCGGCGTCTCCATGGCGTCAAACTCCTCCCACAGCGCGCGGAAGGCCTGGCCTTGATCCAGTGGTAGGAGCGCAAATAGGCGGTCCGCTGCCTCTGCTTCTCGCTTGGCCTTTGTCTGGTTGCCAGCGCTGTCATAAGCAAAGGTGTCTCCTGCGTAGATTTCAATCAGATCATGAACCAAACACATATCGACAGCCCGGTGACGGTCCACGCCGGGCAGTGCATATTCATACAGAAGCGTTGCCAAAACGGCCAGATGCCAACTGTGTTCGGCGTCCGTCTCGCGACGGCTTTGATCTGTCAGAATAGTGCGGCGGTAGACGCTCTTCATTTTGTCGCATTCCATGGAAAATTTCAGCTGTGCACGCAGACGGTCAAGATCCATTCTTTCGCCTCCAGTCAGGACAAATAGGTGCGTTCCAAGTCGAGCATCATTTGTGTGTAGCGATCCAGGCAGGCCGCATAGCGCTTCGCTTGGATGTCCCGTACGCACGGTGCAATTGCGGTTTCCCAAAGGGAATGGTAGATGCTCACTGCATCAGCGCGCTGGTCGATGCGATCCACAATCGTAGGCGCCAGCGCGTAATATTCAAGCGTCAGGATTGGGCCGGTCGGCTGTTGTGCCATCCAGTTGTCCCGAAATCCGCGCAGCAACTGCAATGCTTTGCAGTCGTCTCCCTGACCGAGCGCAGTGCAGACGGCGGTTGTGATGTAACAGAACTTGCGACGGCGAAACCCATTGTTGATTTGCTCAAAAGTGGTGGCAGCCAACGTTTCCTGCGGATAACGATCGTTCCACAGGCGCAAAAACTCCGCCAACACGGTCTGTGCTTCTGGCACCTTACTGTCGTTTAGGGCAGGCAGCAGATAGGCCACCAGCATCATGCGGCGTGTAAAAAAAGCGCTGCTTTTGGTGTTGACCGTCTGGTTGCGATTATTGCTCAGATCTTCAACTACGCCGTCTGTGAGCGCCTGGGCAAAGCCGCGGCAATCCTCTGGCTGCAGGCCGGCCAGCGCTGATAGGGCAGGGGAAAGGCGGTTGCAGTAAGTGTCAAAAGCCTCTGCATACTGTTTGGCCGTGAAAGACTTTTCTTCTTCCTGGAAGTGAAATAGCCGTGGCTCCAGCAGGGCGAGTGCCTTTTGCAGTTGAAGGCCGCTATTTGGTTCTTCCGTTTTTGGGGAAAATAAAGCTTCCAAATCAATGGGCTTTGCGCAGTACATGCATACGATCTTTTTCGCGTCCGTGGGAACCTGCAGTTCCAGTCCGCAATAGGGGCAATGGATGGGACGAAACGGCATATGGACACCTTCTTTCTCTTTCAATCCGTCTCTTTGTTTGTTATTGTAACATGGATGTACTTGAAAGACAAGACGGTTTCTCTTGCAAAAAGTCGTGTTTCGGAAGGCCCGCGTTTGACTTCCCCGTACAATTATGATAAAATAAATGCATAAATACAATTTAAATTGACGGTTTTAAAAACAGCGCCAGCGACGCTGCAATTGCGGTCTTTTCAGGAACAAAAATGCTTTGTTTGTTGCAATCAGAAAGGAAAGTGAGTGGTTTGGTTGGCAAAAAGAAAAACTGAAGACGATTTTTTTGAAATCACGCCGGAAATTTGCAGCCTGACACAGGAATGTGTGTCACACGACAAAATTGATCCGGCACTTTATACAAAATATAACGTGAAGCGCGGCCTGCGCGACTTAAATGGCGAAGGCGTTCTCTGCGGTCTATCTGAGATCAGTGAAGTCAAGGCCAAAAAAATCGTGGACGGCAAGCCGGTTCCAATTCCGGGTGAATTGTATTATCGCGGAATTTCCATCAACGACCTTACCCGTGGCTTTTTGGAAGAGGATCGTTTCGGGTTTGAGGAAACCGTTTATTTGCTGTTGTTTGGGGAACTGCCAACGAAGGAACAATTGCAGATCTTTAAAGCACTGATGAATAAATACCGCACACTGCCTACCAACTTTGTGCGGGATATTATTATGAAGGCGCCCAGCGCCGACATGATGAATACATTGGCGCGCAGCGTGCTCACACTTTATGCCTATGATGAAAATGTACAGGATACGAGCCTGGAAAATATCCTGCGTCAGTGCATTGAATTGATTGCCTTGTTCCCGCAGCTTGCGGTTTATGGCTATCAGGCTTATGCGCATAATGCGGACCCGAGCCAACCTTTCTTTATCCACACACCGCGGCCGGATTTGTCTACTGCGGAAAATATTCTTTATATGTTGCGCATTGATAACCAGTATTCCCACCTCGAGGCGCGCATTTTGGATTTGGCGCTGGTGCTGCATGCAGAGCATGGCGGCGGCAACAATTCGACCTTTACAACCCATGTGGTCGCTTCTTCTGGGACGGATACCTATTCGGTGATCGCCGCGGCGCTGAGCTCGCTGAAAGGTCCGAAGCACGGCGGCGCCAATATCAAAGTCGTGCAGATGTTTCACGATATGAAGGAACATATCAAAGACTGGTCCGATGAAGAGGAAATCAGCGCCTATTTGCTCCGCCTGTTGCGCGGGGAGGCGTTTGATCGTAAAGGGTTGATTTACGGGATGGGACATGCCGTTTACAGCATCAGCGATCCGCGCGCGTTGATTTTCCGTTCATTTGTCAAACGCCTGTCTGAGGAAAAGGGCATGCAAAAGGAGTATGGCCTTTATGCGATGGTCGAGCGTTTGGCGCCACAGGTGATTGCCAAGGAGCGCCGCACCTATAAGGGCGTCAGCGCGAATATTGACTTTTATTCTGGCTTTGTGTATCATATGTTAGGCCTTCCGGTGGAGCTTTTTACGCCGGTTTTCGCAATGGCGCGTATTGCGGGCTGGAGCGCGCATTTGATAGAAGAGCACATCAATATGGGGAAGATCATTCGCCCGGCTTATAAGACGGTTATGCCGCATCGCACATATGTGCCGATGGATGAGCGGGATTGAGTACATTCGCCGGCAGGAATGCCGGCTATTTTTCTGCGCTGGGTATCAAGGCGCCCGGAGTGGCCGGTGTGACCGGCAGAAAGGAAAGAAAATGACTATAAAAGAAAAGCAGGCGGCACTGCGCCTGGAGATGGCTGCGCGAAATGTGGGGGCCGTTGTGCTGCCCACCGGGGATCCGCATTTGAGCGAATATATTCCCGCGCACTGGGAATCGCGCCGGTGGTTCTCCGGATTCACGGGGGACGCTGGCACATTGGTAATCACAGAGAACGAGGCGCTGTTGTGGACGGACGGCCGCTTTTTCATCCAGGCGGCACAACAACTGGCTGGGACTGGGATCCAATTGATGCGCATGCGGGAGCCAGGCGTGCCGACACTCCCAGAGTGGCTGAGCGCTCATTGCGGGGGCACGCGTGTCGCCCTGGATGGCCGCCTGTATTCTGAAAGCGCAGCCGAAGAACTGGAGACAGCGCTTCAGAAAAGCGGCGCATCGCTTGTCAGCATGGATCTCGTTTCACCGGTTTGGAAAGAGGATCGGCCGCCGCTGCCCGCCACGGAAGTTTGGCTGTTGGAAGAACGGTTCAGCGGCGCATCCTGTGCGGAAAAACTCGCGGCCGTCCGTGCGGAGCTAAAAAAAGTCGGAGCACAGGCGCAATTTTACAGCCGGTTGGATGCCATTGCGTGGGCGACCAATCTGCGTGCATCGGACATTGCCTATAACCCATTTGCCATCGCCTACCTGCTAGTGACAGATAAGGAAGCGCGGCTGTATCTGGATCCGGCGCGTCTGACAAAAGAAGCTGCCGACGCGATGCGGGAGACTGGCGTGACGGTGCTGCCTTATGCGCAGGCCGCCGCAGACCTACAGACGGATTTTGGCGCTCGGCGCATTTTGGTCAGTAAGCGGGACATCAGTATGGCGATGTACCGTTGTCTGGCAGGAAATAAAAGTGTTGAACTGGTGGAGGGTACAGAGCTCATTGCTGTTTTGAAGGCAGAAAAAAATCCGGTCGAGTGTGCGAACATGCGCACCTGCCACATTTATGACGGCGTGGCTATGGTCCGGAGCCAGATGGAATGGGAGCGCCGTCTGGCTGCGGGTGAGACGCTGACGGAGTGGGATATCTGCGAAATTTTGGAGAAATACCGCCGTGAGCAGCCGGAAAACTGCGGCTTGAGTTTTGGCACGATCGCGGCGTACGGCCCAAACGCCGCCATGATGCACTATGGCCCGACGCCGGACAAATGCGCAAATCTTCAGCAGCGCGGCCTGTTACTCATCGACTCCGGCGGACAGTACCGCACCGGCACCACGGACATCACGCGCACCTATGCATTGGGCCCGCTGACCAAGGACGAAAAGCGCTGCTATACCTGGTCTTTACAAGCGCACATTGATCTCGCTTCCGCGCGCTTTCCGGCTGGCACGACTGGTTGGCAGCTCGACGCGCTTTCGCGTGTACGTGTCTGGCGGCATGGACTGGATTATCGGTGTGGCACGGGCCATGGGGTCGGTTTTATGGGCGCCGTGCACGAGGGCCCGCAGGGGTTCCGGGACATGGTGCCGCTCAAGCCTGGCATGAGCATCACCGATGAGCCAGGCCTGTATATGGAGGGACAATTTGGCATCCGCATCGAAAATACGCTGGAAGTGATTGAGGACGGCGAAACAGAATATGGAAAATTCCTGGCTTTTTCACCGCTCACCCTTTGCCCGATCGATCAGACGCCGATCCTGCCGGAGCTGCTGACCCAGGAGGAACGCCAATATCTGAACGATTACCATGACCGTGTTTTGAAAACGCTTTCTCCCCACTTGACGGAGCCGGAGCGCACTTGGCTTGCACACGCATGCAGGCCGCTTTAACCGACAAATCCCGTCGTTCGGACGGTGAGCCGCCACCTATGCTGAAGTCAAGCAATCAAAACGCCGATTCATCAATATTAATGCCGTGACCCGCCTGGAGCGAGTGTCATATAGCCGGAGGTAAATATGAAAAAGAATTTGATCGACCCGCTGGATCTGTCTGTGGAGGATATCGACGACCTACTGGATTTGGCCGACGATATTGCAGCAGATCCGGCCAAGTATGCACATGTATGTGATGGTAAGAAGCTGGCAACCCTATTTTATGAACCCAGTACGCGCACCCGCCTGAGCTTTGAAACGGCAATGCTCAACATGGGCGGCAGCGTGATGGGGTTTCATTCGGCAGATTCCTCCTCCGCGACCAAAGGTGAGAGTGTGGCAGATACCATTCGCGTCATATCTTGTTTCGCCGATATCTGTGCAATGCGCCACCCCAAAGAGGGCGCCCCGCGCCGAGCTGCGCATTTTTCCAAGATTCCTGTCATCAATGCAGGCGACGGCGGCCATCAGCATCCGACCCAAACATTGACGGACCTGATGACCATTCGCCGCAAATGCGGCCGCCTGCATGACCTGGTGATTGGCCTGTGCGGCGATCTCAAATTTGGCCGCACGGTCCATTCGCTGATCAAATCGCTGGCGCGCTACCCCGGCATCCGCTTTGTGCTGATCTCTCCGGAAGAACTGCGCGTGCCCAGCTATATGATAGAAGAGGTGCTGCGTCCGCAGGGAATTCCATTTGAAGAAGTATCGGATTTGGAGAAAGTCCTGCCCAGCCTGGATATTCTGTATATGACCCGCGTGCAGCGCGAGCGCTTTTTCAATGAAGAAGACTATGTGCGTTTGAAGGATACGTATATCCTCACAGGTGCAAAGATGAAGCTTGCCAAGCCGAACATGTATGTGCTCCATCCATTACCGCGCGTCAATGAAATTGCCCTGGAGGTGGACAATGACCCGCGCGCAGCTTACTTCGATCAAGTGCAAAACGGCGTCTATGTACGTATGGCGCTGATGATGAAATTGCTGGAGGTGCCACAACCATGCTGAATATTGATTCGTTGCAGACCGGACTTGTGATTGACCACATCCAAGCAGGTACCAGCATGCGGGTCTATGACCTGTTGAAGCTGGAAGATCTGGACTGCTGCGTTGCTGTCATCAAAAATGCACGCAGCAATAAACTGGGCCGTAAGGACATTATCAAAATTGAGGGCGACGTGGATGTGGACGTGGATGTGCTCGGATTTATCGACCCCAATATTACACTAAACTATATCCGCGACGGCCACATTGTGCGCAAGCAAAAGCTTTCGCTGCCCAAATACGTCAAAAATGTAATTCGATGCAAAAATCCCCGCTGCATCACCACCATTGAAGAAGGTATTGACCAGGTGTTTCAGCTTTGCGACCCCAAAACTCGCCGCTACCGCTGCATCTATTGCGAGCAGGCGTATGACCAAAAACAATCTTAATCGAAAATAAATTGAGAAAAGACTTTTGTTCGCGATGAAATTTTCATGAGTCGACAGCACGGAACTTTGTAATTTTGATGAAATTGCAAACCATTTTTCAGATGCCAGGGAAAATTTTTTGAATCAGTGTCTATCGACGTATAAAATCCAATCTTAAAGGCAATCTAATCTATACTTAACATAGATTTAACAGGAGCTCTGTAAGATATTTACATGTAGGCGGGCGAAAAAATGTATATACATAAAACCGCCCAAAAAGCGCTGATCAAAAGAAAGGGAGATCTTTAACATGAAGAAAACCATCAGCACCATCCTTGCTGCTGCGATGATTTGCGGCGCACTGGCCTTAGCAGGCTGCGGTAATACGGATACGGCATCATCGTCCGGTGCAGCAACAGACACGACGAGCTCTACGGCGGCTTCGAGTGAGTCCGCTGCCCCTGCGTCCGAAGCAGGTAGCAGCGCTGCAGGCACGGCGTCTGTTGACACGACCGTTTCTGGCAAGGTGACAGGCTCCGGTTCCTCCGCACTGCTGCCTTTGGCGCAGGATGCCGCGTCGGAATACAAAAAGCTGAATCCCAACGTGAGCATTACGCTTTCCGCTGGTGGCTCCGGCCAAGGCCTGAAGCAGGTTTCTGACGGCTCTGTTGACATCGGCAACTCCGATGTGGAAGCTAGCACTAAGCTGGACAAGAGCAAGGCGGACGAGCTTGTCGATCATAAAGTTTGCATCGTGACGATGGCCCCGATCGTGAACAATGACATTGGTAGCACGGTGAAGTCCCTGACCAAAGATCAGCTGACGAAGATCTTTACCGGCGAGACCAAGAACTGGAAAGATGTTGGCGGCCCTGACGAGGAGATCGTTTTGGTGACTCGTCCTACCACTTCTGGTACGCGTGCACTGTTTAAGCAGTATGCAATGGATGGCAAAGAGGAAGTTTCCGGCGGCTCCCTGGAGACGGATGACTCCGGTACGCTGCTTCAGAGCATCGAACAGAATAAGGGCGCAATCGGCTATATTGCACTGAGCTATCTGACTGGCGACAATGCCAGCAAGGTCACTGCGCTTGCCATTGACGGTGTGCAGCCGACGCTGGAGAATACCTACAACGGCACCTATCCTGTTTGGGGCTATGAGCATATGTACACCAAGGGTGAGGCCACAGGCGCAGCAAAGGCCTTCATCGACTTCATCCAGTCCGAACAGTACGGCCAGAAGATGGAAAGCCTTGGCTATGGCGTGACTTCTAAGCTGTCTGACAAAGCGGTTGAAAGCCACAAGTAATCGCAGCTTTCCGGGCCTGTGTGAATAGATGAGACAAAAATGCAGGAACCACCATGTGGCCTGCATTTTTTTTGAATACGTGAGAAAAACTTGCGAGGGCTATGATTTGTAGAAAGGATCGTGGAAAATGAAAGCGCATAGTAGGGGCAAAGGGATGATCAAGCGCGAATACCTTGGCCGCACCATTGTCACGATTTTTGGGGCCTTTATGGTAGTGCTCACATTCGGCATTGGTATTTTTTTGGCTTATCGCGGCATTGGCACATTTACCACTTATCATCATAGTGTGTTTGAATTCCTGTTCTCTTCAAAGTGGGGGCCTGCCGATGACTTTCAGGGAGGCGGCGCTGTCGGCGCAGCCATCTATATTGTTGGATCGTTGGTCACGTGTGGCCTTGGGCTGTTGATTGCAGTACCATTCAGCCTTTGTGCAGCCATTTTTATTACAGAAATTTCTCCAAAATTTGGCGATCGTTTTTTCCAACCAGCCATGGAGATTTTTGTAGGAATTCCGTCCGTCGTTTATGGCTGGGTTGGCATGACGGTACTGGTTCCATTTATCCAGAAGGTTTTTAATTTGAATGTAGGCTACGGCGTTCTCCCGGCCGGCATTGTGCTTGCAGTCATGATTTTTCCTTCGATTACTTCCGTTGCAGCCGACGCCATCCGCGGCGTGCCGCAGAGTTTCCGCGAGGCTTCCTTCGGATTGGGCGGAACCCGGTGGCAGACCATTTATAAGGTGGTTGTGCCGTCTGCCAAATCCGGCATTCTGACCGGCGTTATTCTGGGACTGGCGCGCGCTTTCGGCGAAACGCTGGCTGTTGCGATGGTTATCGGCAAAATGCGTGCATTCCCCAAAAATATTTTTTCACCGACAATGAGCCTGACTACGGCAATTGCCTCCGATATGGGCGGCGCTGCCGAGGGCGGTGAATTCAACACGGCTCTGTGGACGATGGCTTTGTTACTCTTCTTGATTTCCCTTCTGTTTATCTTCCTGGTGCATATGATTTCGACGAAGAAAGGGGAGAAGAAAAAATGAAGGAACAAAATAAAGCTTCCGAGCTTGCAAGCCGCCGCGCCCGCCGAGCAGACCGCGGCATGACCGGTGTTTTTTATGTAGTTGCCGGTTTCTTCCTGGCGTTGCTTGTTGCCTTCCTGCTATATATCTTGATTTCCGGTTTTACGCAGGCTACGCCCGAAATGCTTACTTTTACAGAAGATGGAATTGGCAATCAGCTTTTTAACACAATCTACCTTGTTTTTCTAGCTTTGGTCATCAGTGTGCCGATTGGCATTTGTGCAGGCATTTATCTGGCAGAGTATGCAAAAGAAAACCGCATCACGCGTTTTATCCGCATGTGTGTGGAGACGCTTTCCTCTTTGCCGTCCATTGTCATCGGCATGTTCGGCTATCTGGTTTTCATCGTGATGACGGGCTCCCAGTGGAACCTGCTGGCAGGTTCACTTGCGGTCTCTATTCTTTGCCTGCCATTAATCACCACCACAACGGTGGATGCATTCCGGGCACTGCCGATCGAATACAAAGAGGGCAGCCTGGCCATGGGCGCCACGCACTGGCAGTCAATTGTGCATATGCTGCTTCCTGCGTGCCTGCCCCGCATCATGACGGGTGTTATCCTGGCGGCCGGTCGTGGCTTTGGTGAGGCAGCGGCCCTGCTTTATACAGCTGGCATGAGCACGGATATCAACTGGTCGAATTGGGATCTCTCTTCGCCGACTTGCCCATTAAATCCATTCCGCCCCGGCGAGACGCTTTCACTGCATATTTGGGCGTTGCGCACCGAGGGCATTGCGAGCAACGCCACACAGCTTGCGAACCTCAGCGCGGCGGTTCTGATTGTCTTGGTGCTGATTTTCAGCATCGGGGCACGTCTACTGAGCAGACATCTGGACAGAAAAGCATCCGGCACGCGTAAATAAACGAAAGGACGGTAGATTGAGCTATGCAAGCAGAGCAGAAAGAGCAAGCAATCGACATGGAAAAAGCCGGCGAGGAGTTGGCAGCAACCACATACGGCAATTTGAATGGCATCGAAAACGTAAAGGTCAGTCTTGAGGATATGAACCTGTACTACGGCGATTTCCATGCTTTAAAGAATCTGAATATGAAAATTGCCGCGAACCGCATCACCGCTTTTATTGGCCCCTCCGGCTGTGGCAAATCCACCTGCTTAAAGTCCCTCAACCGCATGAACGACCTCGTGGAGGGGTGCAAGATCAGTGGAAAAATCTGCATTGACGGTGAGGATATCTATGCACCGGAGACGGACGTCAACCTGCTGCGCAAACGTGCTGGCATGGTCTTTCAGAAGGCCAATCCGTTTCCCATGAGCATTTATGAAAACATCGCCTATGGTCCCAAAATTCACGGCATCAAGAATAAAGCCAAGCTTGACGAAATTGTGGAGTCGAGTCTGCGTGCCGCTGCATTGTGGGATGAAGTTAAAGACCGCCTCAAAGAAAATGCGCTGGGCATGTCTGGCGGCCAGCAGCAGCGTCTGTGCATCGCGCGCGCGTTGGCGGTGCAGCCTGACATTCTTCTGATGGACGAACCCACCAGTGCCCTGGATCCGATCTCAACCCTGAAAATTGAAGATCTGATGGGTGATTTGCGTGAAAAATATACGGTCATTATCGTGACGCACAACATGCAGCAGGCGGCGCGTATTGCAGATAATACCGCATTTTTCCTGCTTGGCCAGCTTGTGGAATACACCAATACGACCGACATGTTTAACAATCCAGCTGACGAACGCACTGAGCGGTACATTACCGGACGTTTTGGCTGATTTAGACTGGTTTTTTCTGCGGGGGTATCGTATACTATAAGATAGGCGAAGATAGGCGGGATAAGAGAAAGTGCCTACCGTCTGTCATTACAGGATAAGGAGGCAAAATTGGATGCCCAGAAAGTATTTTGACAAGGAACTTAATTATCTGAATCAGCGCATGACGGTTATGGGCGATGCAATCAACAAGCGCATTGAACAATCCATCCAGGCTTTGCGCACGGGCAATTTGGAGCTGGCTGAGGATGTCGCACTCAGCGACAGCGACATCGACCGTATGGAGCATGAAAACGAAAAGCTCTGCATGAATCTAATTGCCAGTCAGCAGCCCATTGCCAGCGACCTACGCAGCATTACCGCATGTTTGAAGATCTTGACAGACATGGAGCGTGAGGCTGACCAATGCGCTGACATCTGCGAGATTTTAGCCACGAGCGGCATGGTGGATTTCCAGAGTCTTCCGGTCACACATATTGTCAATACCATGGAAAAAGTCCACCAGATGTTCCACAGCGCAATGGATGTCTTCCTGAGCCATGACGTCGAACAGGCGCGCAAAATCTGTGCGGAGGACGACATTGTGGACGCATCCTTTGGCAAGATCGTACTGGAAGTCTGCAATGCAATTACGCAGAATCCGGAAAATGTCATGCGCGATGTGGATCTGCTCTTTATTATCAAATATGTTGAGCGGATGGGCGACCATGCAACCAATATTGCCGAATGGGTGATTTATATGGTGACCGGCCACCATCCGGACCTGAACGAGGGAGATAATGAGGCAGAATCAACGCCTCAGCAGGTATAATTTGGGATTGGGTATCCGGCGCTGCGGATAAGCAGGCAGGATACCCTTTTCTGTGTTTTTGGGATTTGGCTGTCCAATCGGGGCGGCAGGAATCAGGGTAAGAAAAAGGAGGAAATGACTGTGGCCTTGGTCTATATTGCGGATGATGAGATGAATATCCGTAAACTTGTGGCATTTGGCTTGAAGGATTCCGGATTTGAGACGGCAGAGTTTGCGAATGGGGATGCCCTTTTGGCAGGCGTGCGGCAGCGCCGCCCGGATGCAATTGTGCTGGATTGGATGATGCCTGGCACAGATGGGTTGCAAGTCTGCCGGATTTTACATGCTGACGAGCATTTGCGCAATATTCCGATTTTGATGCTTACTGCAAAAGGGGAAGAAATCGACAAAGTGCTCGGTCTGGAGATGGGCGCTGACGATTACATAACCAAACCCTTTGGCATTAAGGAGCTGTGCGCCCGTGTGCGTGCGGTGCTTCGCCGCACTGCACGCCGTGAGGCTGAGCCGGAGGAGCAGATTTTGTCTGTCAACGGCATCACGGTGGATATTATGCGCCACACGGTCACCAAAAATGGTCAAGAAATCGAGCTGACCGCAAAGGAATTCGACTTGTTGTGTATGTTGATGCGCCATGCAGGAAAGGTGCTGACGCGCGACACGCTGCTCGATAAGGTATGGGGTATCGAGTATTTTGGGGACACCCGCACGGTGGATGTCCATGTTCGGTATCTGCGTCAGAAGATTGAGGATAATTCGGATGAACCGACCCGTATTCAGACAGTACGGGGTGTGGGGTATAAATTCTGTGCCGAACGCGGGGGACATGCTTCGTGAAAAAGAAAATGACCATCATCAATGCCACGGTGGTCATCATTGGATTTGCTGTGGCTTTTTTGTTGTCGTCCTTTCAGGTGCAAAATGAATACCGCAGACAGTTTACGCGCCAGCTGGATATGGTGCTGTCTGTGCTTTCCTTGCAGGAAAGCCAGATTGAGTCGAATCCCGAACAGGTGAGCCAACAGGTAGGGAAGGCACTGTCGCAAAATGGCCAACAGGTGCTGATCAGTATTATTCGTTCCGACGGCACAGTCATAGGAGACAGCAGCAATGGAGAAATCAATAGTAACCAACTTTCTCAATCAGAAGTCCAGCAGGCGCTTAAGAGCGGGCATGGCTATGCGATACGCACCAGCCAGTCGACAAACGAGCGTTACCAGTATGCGGCAGAGAAGCTCAATGACCAATACCTGCTGCGTGCGGCGCTACCAGTTTCAGAGATGGACGCCGCACTCTCCGGCCTCTGGCGGCGGATGCTGCTGTGTATGTGCTTGGGGCTGGTCATTGTCTGTGCAGCTACAGTCGTATTTGCATCGCGCACGATCCGCCCGCTGCAGGGACTTACCGCGGCAGCGGAAAAGATCAGCCGCAGCGATTTTTCAGGCCGGGTTGAGGTGCGCGGACATGACGAAGTAGCGCAGCTTTCGAAATCCTTCAATCGTATGGCCAATAGTGTGGAAGAAGCCCTGCACGATTTAGAATATAACCAGAATTTGCTGAAGGGCGTTTTGGAAGCCATGGATAATGGCGTCATCGCGGTTGGCAAAGACCACTGCGTGCTCTTTTTCAATGAGCGTGCGCGCGAGCTGCTGGCCGTTCCACGTCTGGCCGTGGGTGGGAAGATGGCTGGCGGACTGGCGATTACACATGTTGCCGCGATTATGAGAAAGACTCGAAAGGTTGGAGAAACCTTTCAAGAAGAAATGACCGGTTCAACACCCAATCAGCATCTAATCGTTTATACGTCGCTATTGGAGGATCGAGAGACAGTCATCGCTGTGTTGTCCGACGTCACCCGTGTTAAGGAACTGGAACAGATGCGCAGCGAATTTGTCGGAAATGTGACCCATGAGTTAAAAACGCCACTGACCTCGATCCGGGCGAGTATTGAACTGCTCAAGAGCGGGAATCGCGATGAAGAAACGCGCAGTTATTTTTATGATGTCTTGGATATGGAGGCAGAGCGCCTGCAGCATCTGATTGACGATATGTTGGTGCTTTCCCGTCTTGAAAATGCCCGTGACGACCCCTCTGTCAAGCCCTGTAATGTAGCAGACACCGTACGGGTCTGCGTACAGCGCCTGGCACTGGCGGCAAAGAAAAATCACGTGACCGTTGTCGACCAGAAAATTGACCCGAAGCTGTTTGTTCGCTGCACACCAAGCCGATTGGAGCAGCTGTTTACCAATTTGATCGAAAACGCCATCAAATATAATAAACCGGATGGTATGGTGGAGATCACCGGTGCTTCTCAGCAAGAGATTGCGGTGATCCGCGTGCGCGACACAGGCATCGGTATCGCGCAGGAACATATTCCACGTCTGTTTGAGCGGTTTTATCGCGTGGATACAAGCCGTTCTCGGGAAATCGGTGGTACAGGCTTGGGGCTTTCCATCGTCAAGCACATCGCGGCTTTATATGGCGGCGAAGTGAATGTTGAGAGCACGCCTGGCGTCGGGAGTACCTTTACAGTGCGGCTACCGTGCAGCGCACCGCCAAGCAATAACCAATAAATAAAAAATTGCGCGTTCGTGCCATTGATGGTACGGACGCGCAAATTTTATGACCGTTCTGTTTTCTAAAATGCATTTAAGACAGATGCGTCTTTTTTATAGGATTGAGAAGAACCCTAATTTAATGCGCAGCAGCGGCGAGCCCAGACTCTTCTGGAGGCAGAGGCTTGCGCAGTGCGGCGAGCAGGAACATTGCCACAATACTGCCAGCAGCCAGTGCGATCAGATACATCGGCCAATTCGTAATCACCGGGAACACGAAGATACCGCCGTGCGGCGCGGGTAGCGCGCAGCCAAAGAGCATCGAGAGCGCGCCTGACACTGCAGATCCGACGATGCAAGAGGGCAACACGCGCAGCGGATCGGAAGCTGCAAACGGGATAACGCCCTCGGTGACAAAGCACAGACCCATGATATAGTTTGTCACACCGGAGTCGCGTTCCTTTTTGGTGAAACGGTTTTTGAAGAACGTGCTGCACAGTGCAATTGCCAGCGGCGGAACCATGCCGCCGACCATGACGGATGCCATTACCGTGGAGGAGACCGCTTGGCCGTTGACAACCAGCGACGCAGTACCGAACAGATACGCAGCCTTGTTGACAGGGCCACCCATATCCACGCTCATCATGCCGCCGAGCAGTGCGCCAAGCAGGACGCCAAGCAAGGGATTATCGCCAGCATTGAGGTAACTCAGGCCCTCGCTGATGAGCACATTCAGTGCAGAGAAGAGCGGATCAAGCACAAAGATCATCAGCACGGAAATAACGATCAGACCAACCAACGGATAGATCAAAATCGGCTTGATGCCTTCCAGCGAGTGGGGGAGATGATCGCAGAGCTTTTCAAGTCCCAGTACAATGTAGCCGGCCAGGAAACCTGCAACCAACGCGCCCAGGAAACCGGAACTAACCACCGAAGCATCGGCGGTATTCACATCGACAAACTGCCCGTTCTGGAAGCAGAGGCCAAGATTGGCCATCGAGCCGCCGACAAAACCGACCATCAAACCGGGGCGGTCTGCAATTGCCATGGCGATAAAGCCCGCCAGGATGGGCAGCATAAACCCGAAGGCCACATTACCAGCTGAATTAAAGAAGGCTGCTACCGAACTATTCGTGCCGAAATTGGCTGCCGGACCGTTCGGCGCGAGAATCGTATCCAGCAGGAAAGACAGTGCCATCAGGATGCCGCCGCCGATGACAAATGGCAGCATGTGCGAGACACCGTTCATCAGGTCTTTATAGATCGTGCGTCCAACGCCCTCGTGGTTGCCGCTACTTGTACTGGCGCCAGAGGAGGAACCGGCTGCTGCATGATAAATGGGCGCGTCGCCGGAGAGCGCCCGTTCGATCAACTCCTGCGGCTTGTTGATGCCGTCAGAAACCTGCGTCTGCACCAGCGGTTTGCCATCGAAACGAGCCATCTCAACTTCGCGGTCAGCTGCCACAATGACAGCCTCGCAGGCTGCGATTTCCTCCGGCGTCAGGGCATTTTTCACGCCGCCAGAGCCGTCCGTTTCCACTTTGATGGAAATGCCCATTTCCTTGGCCTTATCAGCCAGGCCTTCTGCTGCCATGTATGTGTGTGCAATGCCTGTCGGGCAGGCGGTCACAGCCAAAAGCCGGTAGCCGGATTTCGGGGTTTCGGCCTGTTCGGCTGCATCCTTTTCCTTTTTGGCATTTTCGGCCTCATCGACCAGCTTGCAGAATTCCTCGACACTTTTGGCATGCATCAGACTTTGCCGGAAGTCATCGTCCATCAACAGCATGGAAAGTCGTCCAAGCACATCCAGATGGATGTTGTCCTCGGTGTCGGGGGCTGCGATCAGGAAGAACAGGTATGTCGGCTGGCCGTCCATGGCGTCGTAATCGCAACCGTCCCGCACAATCATGACCGCCAGGCCGGGCCGCAAAACGGCGGACGTTTTGGCGTGCGGGATGGCGACGCCCTCGCCGATGCCAGTCGTGCCTTCTTCCTCGCGCGCCTGTACGCATGCCCGATACTTCGCTTTATCAGCGATGTTGCCGGTCGCATACATCAGATCGACCAGGTGATCAATCGCCTCCGCCTTGGTGGAAACGTGAGCGTCCAGATCAAATCCTTTGGGGTTGAGTAAGTCTGTTATTTTCATATACAATCTCTCCTTTTGCAGAATCGTCAGTCCTCAACCAGATCGGGAAAGGCTGCACTCAGCTGCTCAATCTGCGATTTTGTGGCAAGCCAGAGCTGCATGGCGGTGGCGCTTCCACAAACAAGTCCCATCCGAAACGCTTCACGGTAATTTTGAGCGGTTATCCAGCCATAGAGAAAGCCGGCGACCATGCTGTCGCCCGCGCCCACGGGGTTGACGGCCTTGACATTCGGCGCCCGGCTGGAGAGAATCTGGCCGTCCTCAGCGACAAGTAATGCGCCTTGACCGCCCATGGAAACGAGCACATTGCGTGCACCTTGTTCCTGAAGCTTTTGTGCGCAGTCGACGATCTCTTCCTTCGTATGCAGCTCTTTGCCAAAAATCTCACCGAGTTCGTGATGGTTTGGTTTGATGAGGAAGGGATGGTATGGCAGCACGCGAGTCAAAAGCGAGCGGGTTGCGTCGACGACGGTGTGGATACCGCGGCCATCGAGCATTTGCAGAATGCGCTCATAGACATCCGGGGGAAGGGTGTTCGGAATGGAGCCTGCCAGCACAAGCCCATCTCCCGCCTGCAGTGCGTCAAGTTTATGGAACAGGGCTTCCTGTGCATCCTGTGGAATGGAAGGACCCTGCCCGTTGATATCCGTCATGGAACCGTTTTTGATTTTGACATTGATACGTGTATTACCAGGAATTTCGATGAAGTCGGTTTGGCAACCATACTGCTCCAGGAGACGTTTCAGTTCCCGGCCAGTAAAGCCAGCGCAAAAGCCGAGCGCTGTGCTGGAAATACCCAGGTTCTGCAGCAGGATGGAGACGTTGATCCCTTTTCCACCCGGATAGATCTGCTCTTGTTGGGTACGGTTGACGCGGCCAAGGGACAGATCCTTCACCTCAATCAGATAATCGAGGGATGGGTTAAAGGTGACCGTATAAAACATGGAGAAACCTCCTTATTCCAGTTCAGAAATGTGTGCACGCAGACCCAGAATAGATGCCGGCGTAACGGAAAGCTCATCAATGCCCATGTTGACAAACGTCTCGGTCAATTGCTCGTCTGCGCCCAACTCACCGCAGATGCCGATCCAAATGCCGGCCTTATGGGCGTTTTGGGCAGCCAGCTTGATCAGGCGCAAAATGGCTTTGTGATGCGTATTGCAGAATGGTGCGATGCTTGCGTTTTGACGGTCGCATGCCAGGGTGTACTGCGTCAGGTCGTTGGTGCCCACGCTGAAGAAATCCACTTCCTGTGCGAGTTCGTCGCTGATGACGGCTGCAGCCGGCGTTTCGATCATAATGCCCAATTCTACATCCGTAGCAAAGGGAACACCCTCTTGCGTCAATTCATTGCGCACCTCGGCGCAAAACTGCTTACACTGCCGGACTTCTTCGACCGATGTGATCATGGGGAACATGATCGCAACTTTGCCATAGGCCGAAGCGCGATATAAAGCGCGCAGCTGCGTTTTAAAGACCTCCGGCCGTGTCAGGCAGATGCGGATAGCGCGCAGACCCATGGCCGGGTTTTCTTCGTGCGGCAACTGAAAATAATCCGCTTGCTTGTCGGCGCCGATGTCCAGTGTGCGGATGACAACACGCTTGCCGTCCATTTTTTCCGCCACCGTTCGGTAGGCTTCGAACTGTTCGTCTTCTGTGGGATAATCACTATTTTCCAGATAGAGGAATTCGCTGCGGAAGAGCCCAATACCCTCCGCGTCATTTGCCAATACAGCAGACAGATCGGAAGGATTTCCAATGTTGGCGCAAAGCTCAATATGGCGGCCACTTTTGGTCTCGGTCTTCCGTCCGCGGTAAAGCGCGAGAAGTTTTTTGTGGGTGTCTTCGGCCTGCTTTTTCTCCGTCATTTGCTCGCGTGTCTGCTCATCGGCCTCCAAATAGACTTTGCCCGTGGAGCCGTCCACAATGACTTCTTTGCCCTCATATTCCGGCTTCAGGCTGTCCTGAAGGCCAATGACAGCGGGAATACCCATGGTGCGCGCAAAGATGGCAGTGTGTGCGTTTGAGGAGCCGCCAGCCGTCACAAAAGCAAGGGCTTTTGTCTTATCGAGCTGTGCTGTCTCGCTGGGGGCCAGGTCATCTGCCGCAATGATGCAGGGTCCTGCAGTCTGCAGCCCGCCGCCCGTGGGTTTGCCGCTGAGAATGGCAATTACGCGGTTGGAGACATCGCGAACATCCGCCGCCCGGCCGCGCATGTATGCGTCGTCCATGCTGGCAAACATATTGGCAAATTCCTCAGCCGTTTGCTGCACGGCGTATTCCGCGTTTACATGATCGTTTCGAATCTTCCCCAAGATCGCGTCTCCGTAATCGAGGTCCTCGAGCATCATCTGATGGATTTGGAACAGCAGGGAATTTTCCTCGCCCAATTCTTTTTTTGTTTTGGTATAAAGCGTTGCCAACTCGGCGACCGCTTTAGCGCGCGCATCCTCAAAGCGCCGAACCTCTGCCTCTGGATCCGTAACGGTTTTTCGCTCCACAGTGCCGCCGCCGCGCACAAAAAAGTGCAACTTTCCAAATGCGACGCCCTTGCTGACACCTTCGCCTTGTAAAGTAATCATGCTCGTATCCTTTCTCTTGATGCAGGTATGTTTGCGCAACCCAAGGGATTTGGTGCGCTTTATTGGAAATATTATGCTTAAAGATTTTCCTTGAAGAATGCCTCCAATGCAGTAGCGGCCTCTGCTTCGTCGGCGCCTTCGCAGGTCACGGTCACTTGTTCGTCTTTTTTGGCGGCAAGGCTCATCAGTGCAAAAATACGCTTGAGGTCCACTTTTTTGCCAGCTTTTTCAATCATAATCTGACTTTTGTACTTTCCTGCTTCCTTGACAAGAAGTCCGGCCGGACGTGCATGGATGCCTTCGCGATCGGTGATGGTGTAGGTAAATGTTTTCATAGCTCAATAACTCCTTTTAATTACTTATAGTTTTATACTGCTCCGCTTTGCGGTTGTATATTAGGTGGAAAATTCCGCTTTTTCGCCAGCCAGCAGAATGGTGGTAGTGTTGCGATACTGCGGGTCCGGCTGTTTGGTGGTCATGATCTCTGCTTCCGAGAGTTTTGCAAAGGAAACGGCAGAAAGTGCACCGAACTTGCTCGGGTCCGCCAGCACAATGCGCCGTTGACAATGGGAAAGCGCAGTCGATTTGACACGCGCTTCGGCGGGATCCGGCGTCGTGAAGCCCTCGTGGAGCGTAATGCCATTCGTCCCGAAAAAGCCAAGCGTGAAATTATAGCGCAACAGACTGATGTGTGTCTCCCCGCCAACAATTGCCTCGGTAACGTTTTTGATGCGCCCTGCGGGCACGTAGACCGTCAAACCATGCCGAGCCAGCTTGCGCGCAATCTGGATGCCGTTTGTCATGTAGACGGCGTCCGTACACGTGAGAAAATCCGTCATTCGCTCCGTCGTAGTGCCTGCGTCTATATACACCAAATCGCCCGGCTTGACCAACGCGGCCGCTTCCTTGGCAATGATAGCTTTTTCCTCTCGGTAAAGTTTATATCGAACCGCAACCTCATTTTCTTCTCGAGAAAACCGATTTTCCAGTGCTGTCGCACCGCCGCGCACTTTATGAAGAAGCCCCTGTGCATCCAGGGCGTTCAGGTCGCGCCGAATGGTAGAATCCGAGCTGTTCAGTAGGGCAGTCAGGTCTGTCACACTTATGGACCCCTTTTCCAGCAAAAGCTGTAAGATGGCGGCCTGCCTTTCCTGTGTCAGCATGGCTTTGTCTCCTTTCTCCTTTCATCATATCACCGAAATTGGCCAAAGTCAATCAAAATTGGAGAATAATATATGCACACAATGACGAAATATAGACAATGAAACTATTAGTTGAAACGAAAATTGGGTAATGATCAGTTAAAAACAAACAAAAGAAATATGCAAAATCAGCTAAATTCAATCAGAATCAGCCACCTATAGAGGCGAAGACCATTTTTGTAGAAATACATTAAGTTTGCGTTATAAATTTGTTAGAAACCTATACAGCACAACGGCTTTTCGCTAAACTAAAAGAAAAGAACCGTACCTTGATGTCAGGCTTTGAATTGGGTGCTGGTGGTTTCTAAAACATGTAAGAAAGGTGAGAGTACAATGGAGAGCTCGATTGGGGTAGAGGACCGCATCAAACGAATTTATGCAACGTTGCGGCCTTCCGAAAAAAAGGTGGCTGCTTGTGTGTTAGAGAATCTGGCGGAGACAGGCAACCTTTCGATCGTGGAGCTGGCGGAAAAATCGGGCGTCAGCCAGCCGACTGTGATTCGCTTTGCGCGGGCATTGGGGTTTGGCGGCTATCGCGAGCTGCGCTATGTGTTGATGCGTATTGGAAAGCGCGGCGAGGATGGGCCGGAGTTCGACCCGCTGGGCGGTTTTGACCTGCACCCATGGGACCGAATTGAGGAAGTCCCCCTAAAAGCGATCAACGGCGCCAAGGCGATGTTGGACGACACGCTCAAGGCGCTGTCCTTGCAGGAGTTTCGGCGGGCCGTGATGCTGTTGGGTAAAGCGCGGATTATCGACATTTACAGTGTAGAAAATTCTGCGGTGCCGGCAAACGACCTGCTCAATAAGCTGACGTATTTGGGCCTGCGATGCCGGATGCACACGGATGCCTATTTGCAGCAGATTGCGGCGGGCCATCTGTCGGGAGAAGATGTGGCGCTGGCGTTTTCATATTCCGGCAGCTCCTCAGACACGATCAAAGCCCTGCGCTTGGCGCATAAGCAAGGGGCCAAGACTATCGCAGTGACCAATTTTTCCGGTGCGCCGCTGGCCGAGTGGGCAGACGTATGCCTGTATGCAGGGTCGGGGCAATGTGTGATTTATGGCAACGCGATTTTTTCGCGCGTTTGTCACTGTTCGATTGTGGATATGCTGTATATGGGTGTGATCTTAAGCGATTATGAGCGGTACGCCGCGGCGCTCGACGCCAGCGGACGATACATCCGCGACCGCGGCTACCATGGGGCATAATAGGCCTGTATTTTTTGAAATTTGGGCGGAGCATGTAGGAATTCTACATGCTCTTTTTGTAGTTTTTTGAATATTTAATATTCATTTTACGCACATTTAAGAGGAGATTAATTGCTTATCTTGACCTTTCATGGGAAAATATAGACGCACCAGAAAACCGCGAACGTGTAGATTTCCAGATGCTTTTTTAAAAATTACGCAGGCAAATGAAAGAAAACCGTAATTTGCGAAAGGGGAACCCGCTGTATGCTGGAACTTAGAAACATCAAAAAATCGTACGGCGCCGCCAAGGTGCTCGACGGTATCAGCCTGTCCATCGACGACGGGCAGATCGTCTCCATCCTCGGCCCGTCTGGCGGCGGCAAAACGACGCTGCTGAATATTCTGTTAGGCATCACAGATGCCACAGAGGGACAGATCCTCTATAACGGTGAGGACATCACACACACGCCCATGGAAAAGCGTGGCTTCAACATTGTATTTCAGGATTATGCATTGTTCCCAAATCTGAATGCCTATAAAAATATCACCTATGGTCTGCGCAACAAGCCAGAACTTGCCACGAAAGAGGAAGTAAACGAGCTGATCGAGCTGCTCGGCTTGCGGGAGCATTTGAACAAAAGGATCGACCAGCTTTCCGGTGGGCAAAAGCAGCGAGTCGCGCTGGCACGCACACTCGTGATGAAGCCGCGCCTGCTGTTGCTCGATGAGCCTCTGAGCGCGCTTGACGGCGTGATCAAGGAATCCATCAAAGAAAAAATCAAGCAAATCGTGGCGCAGTACCACCTGACAACCATCATCGTGACGCACGACCCGGAGGAGGCCCTGACCCTCTCGGACAAGGTGCTGATTCTCAACAAAGGAAAAATTTCGCAATATGCAGAACCGGAAGAAATCGTCAATGAGCCTAAGAACTCCTTTGTGCAGAAATTTATCTTAGACCAGCTCATCATCAAGCGCAATAACATCTATTCGCTGTTCAACGGCCCGCATAAAGGGCAGGTGGCCTGCCATGCATGAGGCAAAGCAGCCGCGCCAAAAGATGCGCGAAAAGGAGCTGCATGTGCTCCTGGCCGTGGTGGCGGCCGTGTTTGTAGTATTCCTCGCGGCGCCGATGGTGCTACTTTTGGCAAAGTCTTTTCAGACCGGGGATGGATCCCTGTCCTTTGCCAGTTACCTGGCTGTTTTTCAGAAGTTTGATTTTCTGGAAAGCATCGGCAACAGCCTAAAAGTTTCCGCTTGTGCGGGACTGGTGGCGGTGCTGCTGGCGTTCCTGCTGGCCTATACGGTCAACTGTACGAATCTCCCAAAGGGGCTAAAAAAGGCAATTACCCTCTTAACGCAGCTTCCCATGCTCCTGCCGACCATCACATACGGCTTTGCGATTCTTTATTCCTTTGGCCGGACTGGGCTGATTACCCGGATGCTGGGCGGCAAGCCGCTGTTTGACATTTACGGATTCAACGGTCTGCTGATCGGCTATGTCATCTATACCTTGCCCACTGCGTTCCTGCTCATTCACAACAGCTTTCAGTTTGTGGACAAAAAGTTCATGATCGTATCGCGCGTGATGGGGGACAGTAAGCTCTCCACCTTTCTGCGCACGATTGTGCGCCCTTTGGCTGGCACTATATGCGTAGCATTTGTCCAGTCCTTTTTCCTGAGCTTTACGGATTACGGCATTCCAACTTCGATCGGCGGCCAATACAATGTAATCGCAATGGAACTCTTCAACCAGATGCTCGGCTCCGTGCCGGACTTCAACAAGGGTGCAGTGGTGGCTGTCGTCATGCTGATTCCGTCGATCGTGAGCATCGTGGTTATGGCCGTGATCGAGCGGTATAACATCCGCTATAGCAAGGTCACCCCGATAGAGATCCCGCGCGGCCGCCTGCGCGACACGCTCTGCGGCGTTGGTTCCATCGTCGCGCTGGTGGCGGTGTTACAGGTATTTGTGATCATTTTGATTGTCCCCTTTGTGCAGATGTGGCCCTATCAACCGAACTTTACGCTCGACCACATCAAAAATCTTTTCACCTCGCCGGACCTCAACAGCGTGTTCTTTAATTCCCTGTTTGTGTCTGCGCTGACGGCGGTGTTTGGATGCCTTTTGAGCTATGCTGCGGCGCTGATTACCGCCCGCAGCCATCTGCCCAAGGCCGCTCGGCGCGGGGTGGATGCCGTCTCAAGTATCGTCAACACTGTGCCAGGCATGGTGCTGGGCATCGGCTTCCTCTTCGCCTTTACTGGTGGGCCGTTGCAGAGTACATTCGCCATCCTGGTTATTTGCAACATCGTCCATTACTTTGCAACGCCCTATCAGATGATGAAAGATTCGCTGTCCAAGATGAATGCGTCTTGGGAAACGACGGCCAGGTTGATGGGCGACAACTGGCTAAAAACCATTGCCCGCATTGTCACGCCCAATGCCGCGCCCACAATTCTACAGGTGTTCGGCTATTACTTTGTCAATGCCATGGTCACCATCAGTGCGGTTGTGTTCCTGACCGGGCCGTACACGATGGTCATGACGACCAAGATTTCATCTCTGCAACATCTGGGCAAATTTGACGACATCTTCGCGCTGTCCCTGTTGATTCTGGTTACAAACCTTGTGGTCAAGGGCATTGTCGCGTTGATTACCCATAAAAGGAAAGCAAAGGCCGAACAACCCGGCCGCAACAACCAACAACCTAATGTGATGAAGGAGAGAGCTACAAATGCAGTTTAAAAAGTTTTTGCGCGGCACAGCCGCACTCGTACTGACCGGTGCCATTGCGCTTGGCGTCACAGCTTGCGGCGGAAATTCCGCCAGCGGTTCCGCCTCCGCCGGCGGCGCAGCCGCCACAGACAGCACGGCCGCCAAAGCATCTGACGGCCAGGTCGTTATCTACACCAACGCGGACGACGAGGCAGTCGCTGCTTTTAAAAACGCGCTGGACAACAACGGCTACAAAGGCAAGTACATTCTCCAGGGCTTTGGCACCAGTGAGCTTGGCGGCAAGCTGATGGCGCAGGGCAAGGACCTGGACGCGGACCTGATCACAATGTCTTCTTTCTATGTGGATAGTGCTCAGGAGAAAAATCATATGTTCCAGGATCTGACGGATGTGAAGTCCAAACCCTTGGACACAAGCACTCCGGCCTACCGTGCCCCGACCACAAGCCAGGAAGGCGCCATCTTCTACAACACCGAGGTTCTCAAACAGGAAAACCTGCCTGTTCCGAAGAGCCTGAAGGACCTGGCGGACCCGAAATATAAGGACATGATTTCCGTGCCGGATATGGCGGGATCCTCCACCGGCTGGCTGATGGTTCAGGCCATCATCGACGCCTATGGCGAGGATCAGGGCAAAACCGTGTTGACCGATATCTATAAGAACGCTGGCCCGCATCTGGAGCAATCCGGCTCCGGCCCGCTCAAGAGTGTGCGCTCCGGCGAAGTCGCCATTGGCTTTGGCCTGCGCCATCAGGCGGTTGCGGACAAAGAAAAGGGTCTGCCGATCGATTTTGTGGATCCGACTGAGGGGAACTTCTCGCTGACCGAGTCCGTCGCTGTCATTGACAAGGGTGACAAGACGAAGCCCGACGCTCAGAAGATGGCCGGTATCATCATCGATAAAGGCCGTGCGGAGCTGATCAAGACGTACCCCAATCCGCTATATGAGGGCGAGAAAGAAGCGGCCAACCACTCCCAGTATCCCAAAACCTTCAAGGACCCGCTGACCGTAGATCTGCATGACAAGCACCAGGCTTTCTCCGATGCATGCAAACAGGCTGCCCAGTAAGTCCCAACGCTTCGCTTTTAATAATAATTCATCAAAGGATTGTTGAATATGAATACATACAAGCTCTTAACTCCCGGCCCTCTGACCACGACGGCCACGGTTAAGCAGGCAATGCTCTGCGACCGTTGCACCTGGGACGATGACTATAAGGTTGTCACCCAGCAAATCCGCAAAAAATTGCTGACGCTTGCCCAGGTAGATCCAGCAGTCTACACTGCGGTACTGATGCAGGGCAGCGGCACTTTTGGCGTGGAAAGCGTGCTTTCAAGCGTAGTTGGCCAGGACGAGAAGGTCCTTATCTGCTCGAATGGCGCCTATGGCGTACGCATGACGCAAATCTGCGAATGGAACGGCGTGCCGTATGCCTATTACGCCGAACCGTTTAACCATATTTCGGACGCGCAGAAGGTGGCAAAATACCTACAGCAGGATCCATCGATCACGCACGTAGCCATAGTGCACAGCGAGACGACCTCTGGCCTGCTCAATGATATTGAGGCGGTCGGCAAGGTGGTCAAGGCTGCGGGCAAGGTTTTCATTGTGGACGCGATGAGCAGCTTCGCCGGCGTGGAAATTCCCATGCAGGACTGGGGAATTGACTTTTTAATCAGTAGTGCGAACAAATGCATCCAGGGCGTGCCGGGCTTTTCATTCATCATCTGCCGCCGCGACCTGCTAGAGGCCAGTAAAACGAAAGCGCGCAGCCTGTCCCTTAATCTCTATGATCAGTGGCAGTGCATGGATAAGGACGGAAAGTGGCGCTTTACCTCTCCGACACACACGGTGCTGGCCTTTGCCAAAGCCCTGGAGGAACTTGACAAGGAGGGCGGCATCCCAGCTCGCGCCAAGCGTTATGCAGAAAACAACCGTCTGTTGATCGAACGCATGCGCGCCATGGGTTTCCAGACGTATCTGCACGACCACCAGTCGCCGATTATCACGACATTCTTTTATCCGCAGGGCGTACATTTCGATTTTCAGGAAATGTACCAGTATATCAAGGCCCGTGGCTATGCGATCTATCCAGGTAAGCTGACGGATGAGGACACGTTCCGCATTGGAAACATCGGCGAGATCTATCCGGAAGATATCCTCAATGTTACGGATATCCTGGCCGATTTTCTGGCCATGAAGAAAAAGGAGGCACAGGCGTCATGATCGAAGCCGTCATTTTTGATTGGGCGGGCACCACGGTGGATTATGGCTGCTTTGCACCAGTGCAGGCATTTCAGGAGGTATTCAAATCCTTTGGCGTCGTGCCGACCATGGAGGAGACTCGCAAGCCGATGGGCCTGCTCAAGCGCGACCACATCCGCACCATGCTGCACATGGACCGCATCGCCGAGGAATGGAAAGCGCGCTACGGGGCAATGCCTGCAGAAAAAGATGTGGATGCGCTTTATGCGGTTTTTGAAGAAAAGCTGTTGTCGATTCTGCACAACTTTGCCCAGGTCAAGCCAGGCGTGCTGGACGCGGTCGCGGCGCTGCGGGCAACGGGCGTAAAAATTGGTTCCACGACCGGGTATACGGACAAGATGATGGACATCGTTGTCCCGATCGCCAAGCAAAACGGCTACGCGCCGGATTACTGGATCAGCCCGGACGGTACGGGCGGCTTCGGTCGGCCTTATCCGTATATGATTTTCCGCAACCTGGAGAAGCTCGGAGTTTCTTCTGTGCAGGCTGCAGCCAAGGTGGGCGATACAGTCTCCGACATCAAGGAGGGAAAGTGCGCGGGCGTTTACACGATCGGCGTGCTGGAGGGCAGCTCGCAGATTGGCTTGTCTCAAGAGGAGTATGAAGCCCTGACACCCGCCCAGCAGAACGAGGCCTGCGCCAAAGCTGCAGAGGTGTTCCGGACAGCCGGAGCAGACGCAGTGATTCGCAACATGGCAGAGCTGCCGGCACTATTACGCCAGGTAAAGTAGCTGCACGGAACATTCCTCTTTCACTCGCTACATAAATTATAAAAGCAGCAAAGGACAAGAGACTTGAACAGCCCCATTTTGTGCGGACAGTACAAAAAAGCCTCCATGTAGGAAAATA
>ERZ1090860.213-NODE-214-length-36553-cov-32.248041_pt1 | contig 36553 bp, 30 predicted proteins | sample MGYA00478483_ERZ1090860 | MGnify/ENA primary metagenome ERZ1090860 (study PRJEB33644, sample SAMEA5815741) | chicken gut metagenome | biome: Chicken; feature: Gastrointestinal Tract; material: Caecum | place: Ireland | collected 2019-01-01 | study: A study of the...
ATTCCTACTCAGGGGCTCTTTTTGTGCTGTCTGCACAATCTGGGGCGGTCCAATCCGTTGACGGGGGTCCTTTTCTGTGATGTTTCGGGGATGCCTCACTCGGCAGGTTCTTCCCTGTCCGGTCCTTTCAGCATGAACCGGGTCAGCTGCACAAAGCCCACCCCCATGGCGGCCATGGCCACCACCTGGGCAAGGCGCAGGATGGCGGGCATCATTTCGCCCACAAGCAGCGCCAGCACAAACAGGCCGGCCGCATATTCAAACCGGATGGCCGCCTTGGGCGGGCGGGGCGCACCGCCCCGGGCTTCCCGCACGCCGGCTTCCTGCACGGCGCCGTTGGCATAGTAGGCGATGCTGAAATACAAAAACGCCGCTCCCGCCACCATGGGCATCTGGGCCAGACTGCCCCCATCCAGCACGGTGCCCAGGGCAAAGGCCACCGCGGCCGCCACCGCCGGCTTGGCGGCGCTGCCGTATTCCGGGCGGATCTTGCGCAGCATGCCGCAGCCCACCGCCAGCAGCACCGACGCCAGCGCGTACAGTACGCAGCTCACCGCGTCCCAGGGCAGGGCCAGACTGCCCAGCAGCCCGCACACACAACCGGCCGCCAGCACCCGGCGCGCCTTCGGATTGGATTGTTCCATCTTCCTTACACCTCGCAGCCTCTTCTGCTTTTTCCCTATGATAGCACAATCCGCTGCCCCCGGCAAGGCAGCGGGGTCCACTCTTGATCTATATCTATTTTTGGCGTTCAGCCGTCCCAAACCAGCTCTTTTTCCTGTACAGTTGTGCAATATGCCTTTTGGCTGGTCCCCACCGCCCCCGCTGCCGCAACAGATTGTGTGAGGCCGCTTTTCCCCGCGTCATTTTTGGGACTTCGACAAGATTGTGCACTTCTTGACAAGTTCCCTCTCCCACGCGCATAATAAAGTAGATTTCGTCTGTCCTGAAATCGGTTCCGGCCCGCTCCAAAGGGAGTTGGCGGGACCCGTTCTGTTTTGTATACAAGAAGGAGCTGTCGCGGATGGTACATATTTTGACCAATTCGGTCTGTGATCTGACCCCGCAGCAGGTGGAGGAGCTGGGCGTCACCGCCATCCCGGATTATATTGCCTTCAGTCCCACCGAGCAATACCGCAACAACATCGAGATCGACCCGCCCACCCTGTACCGGCGGCTGGCGGATTGTGAGGAGCTGCCCAAGACAGCCCATCCCAATCTGGAGCAGTTCATGCAGGCATTCCAGGCGGCTGCGGCCGAACCGGGCTGCACCGAGCTGCTCTGCCTGAGCCTGACCAGCAAGATGTCCGGTTCCTGCAACACCGCCCGCAGCGCCGTCAAGCTGCTGGAGGAACAGGGCTTTGCCACCCCCGTGACCATCTATGATTCCCAGCAGGTCTCCTACGGGCTGGCGGTCCTGGTCCGGGAGGCCGCACGGCTGGCGGCGGAAGGCCTGACCGCTGCCCGGATCGTGGAAAAACTGGAGGAGCTGCGTCCCCATGTGGGGGTCTACTTTGCCATGGAGTCCCTGGCCAACGCCCGCAAGGGCGGCCGCGCCGGGGCCATCCGGGTGCTGGCCGCCGACCTGCTCAAGGTCAAACCCATCCTGGTGTTCAAGGACGGGCTGGTCAGCGATATCGGCATCGTCCGGGGCTTTGACCGGGCGGTGGACCGGGTGGTGGACCTGTACCGGGAGAGAGCGGTCTACGGCGGGGAGGTCTTTGTCTTTCACGCCGACCGCACCCAGCTGGCCGAGACCGTGGCCGAACGGCTGCGGGCCATCGACCCGGAGATCCGCATCACCATCGGCTGGGTGGGCGCCGTCATCGGCATTTATACCGGGGCGGGCTGCCTGGGTCTGGCCTTCCGCCAGAAATGACGGCCATCCGGCTGGCCTGCCTGGGTCTGGGCGCCCTGGCTTTCGGGCTGATGTTCCTTTCCGATTACGCCCAGGTACTGCACGCCCGCCGGGGCGCCGGAGCGCTGTTTCCGGCGGGCGGCGGATTGTTGGCCCTGGTCACCGCCGTGCTGGCCGCCGACGCCCTGCGCCGGTATGCCCACGGTCCCGTCTCCCTGGTGTTCGGCGCGGGGGCGGTGCTGCTGCTGGGCCTTCTGGTCTACACCCTGTTTTTTGCCCTGCCGTCGGGCGGCAGCAGCGCTGCCACCGCCCGACCGGATGAGCTCCGCCCTCTGGTGGACACCGGCGTGTTCGCCCTGTGCCGGCATCCGGGGGTCCTGTTCCTGGGCGGGTTTTACGCCTGCCTGTGGGGCGCGCTGGGCGGCTGGGCCCTGGGCTGTGCCTTTGTGCTGTTCACCGCCCTGGACGCCGCCTATGCCGCCTGGCAGGGCGCCGTCGTCTTTCCCCGCAGCATCCGGAACTATGCGGCCTACCGGGCCGTCACGCCCCGGTTTCTGCCCACCCTCCGCAGCCTGCGCCGCTGCCTGCGTACCCTGCGCACCCCGAAGTAAAATCTGAAAAAAGGGATGTCCTACCATGACCTTTGAGGAAAAGCTGAAACAATGTCCGGCCGCCGAAATCTGGCAGGAATACTGCGGTTTTCTGGACCTGACTCTGCCGGAGTACATGCAGATCCAGAACCGCCTGGTCATGGAGCAGGTGTCGCTGATGGCCGCCTGCCCGCTGGGGCAGCGCCTGTTCAAGAACGGTGTGCCCCGCAATGTGGAGGAGTTCCGCGCCCTGGTCCCCCTGACGAAATTTGAGGATTACGCCGACGTACTGCTGCCCCAGCGGGAGGAGATGCTGCCCGCCAAGCCGGTGGTGTGGCTGCACACCACCTGGGAGGGCGGGGATTTTCCCTCCAAGCGCGCTCCTTATACCGAGAGCATGCTGGAAGCCTACACCCGCAACATTCTGGCGGCCATGATCCTGTCCACCAGCAAGGGCCGGGGCCATTTTCATGTGCGGCCCGGGGCCCGGGTGCTGTACAGTCTGGCCCCCATGCCCTACGCCACCGGCATGTTTCCCGACCTGATCCGCCCGCAGATCCGCCTGCGGTTCATGCCCTCGGTGCGGGAAGCCCGCAAGATGAGCTTCGGCCAGCAGACCCGCCTGGGATACAAGCTGGCCGTTAAGCACGGCATGAACCTGTTTTTCGGCATGAGCAGCGTGCTGTACGGCGCTACCCGCAACCTGGACAGTCTGGCCGGCGGCGGGGGCGGCGGCAGTCTGAGCCTTTTGTGGGGGATGAGTCCCCGCATGCTGGTACGGCTGCTGTCGGCCCTGTACCGTTGCCGGCGGGACGGCACCCATCTGCGGCCCCGGGACCTGTTCAAGCTGGACGGGTTTGTCTGTGTGGGTACCGACACCGCCCTGTACAAGAACGAGCTGGCCGAAGCCTGGGGCATCCGTCCCCTGGAACTGGCCGGCGGCACCGAGCCTTCCTGCATGGGCACCGAGACTTGGAGCAAGAACGGGCTGGTCTTTTTCCCGGACGCCTGCTTCTATGAGTTCATTCCCGAGCACGAATACCTCCGGGAACTGGAAGATCCCGCCTACACGCCCCGCACCTATCTGATGGACGAGCTGGTGGCCGGCCAGAAATACGAGCTGGTCATCACGGTGCTCAAGGGCGGCGCCTTCCTGCGCTATCGGGTGGGGGACATTTACCGCTGCCTGCGTCTGCGCAACCCGGAGGACAAGCTGGACCTGCCCCAGTTCGAGTATGTGGACCGCATCCCCACCGTCATCGACATTGCGGGCTTCACCCGCATTACCAAACGGGAGATCGAAAAGGTCATCACCCTCTCCCGCCTGCCCATCGGGCACTGGTTCGCGGTGAAGGAATACGACGCCGACGGCCACTCCTACCTGGACCTGTACGCGGAGCTGGACTCGGACGATCCCGGCGCCGCCAGCCTGTCCCGGCAGATTCTGCAGGAACATCTGTCCATCTACTTCCGCTCCTATGACGGAGATTACAAGGACCTGAAACGCCTGCTGGGCATGGACCCGCTGCGGGTGACCATCCTGAAATCCGGCACGGTGGATACCTATACCGCCCGCACCGGCCGCCGGGTCCCGCCGGTGGGCGCACCCCGGGAGATCGTGCTGGACATCCTGCATATGCAGGGTCCGGCGGAAGAAGGGGGTGAGGACCGGTGACCCTGAACGAACGCCTGTTCATCATTGTGCCCCTGCTTTCCCTGCTGTGCAACCTGTTTCTGTTCCTCACCGCCCTGGGCACCAAGAAGGACCGCCTGGTCTATGCCTTCATCGCCCTGCTGGGTGCTTTCACCATGTGGTCCGGCGGGTCCCTCTTCATGCGCCTGCAGCTGGCGCCGGGGTCCCCGTTCTGGTACATGGTGTCCATCACCGGCATCTTTCTGGTACCTTTCCTGGTCTACAACTTCATCTACCGGTTCACCGCCACCAAGGCGCCCTTCTCCCACATCGTGCAGGGGGCCATCTGGCTGGTGATCCTGCTGCTCAACGCGGGCAACGTCTTCATCACCGACCCCCACATGGTCACGGTGGGCCACGAGACCCGCTTTGAGTACGGTGTCTCGCCCCTGGTGGCCATCCCCATCCTCATGGCCGTGTACACCCTGCTGGCCTCCTGGCGTCTGGCATACAAAAGCTGCCGGAACGGCCAGACGGACATCGCCCAGTTCCGCCCCCTGCTGGTGGGCGTGGCGGTCATGTTCGCCTGCACCGTATCGGCGGTGCTGCCCCAGATGGTCTCGCTGCCGGTGGATACCTTCTCCTGCATGGTCAACGCCTGCTGCCTGTACTACATGCTGTACCGGCGCCGCCTGGTGCCCCTGCGCAGCTTTGCCTCCAACGGGCCGGTGTTTGCCATCGCCCTGATCTGCGCCAGCGTACTGCTGGTCAGCTGCTACCGCGCGGCGGACGCCTTCTATGCCCGGTATTTTGCCAACTTCATGCCCTACAAGACCATCGTCTTCTCGGTGGCGGTGTCGGTGCTCACGGTGCTGCTGTTCTGCCTGGTCCGCCGCCTCATGACCGCCATCCTGCTCAAGGGCGCCGAACAGCAGAACGAGGAACTGCGCCGGTTCAGCACCGACGTGAACAAGACCCTGAGCATGAACGCCCTGCTGCAGCTGTACCGGGATTACCTGCAGCACACCATGCCCGGATACACCGCCCGCATCTTTGTGCTGGACAGCCGCACCGGCTGCTACGAGATGCGGGATGCCACCGAGATGTCGGTGGCCTGCCGGGACAGCTTTGCCGCCGACGATCCGCTGATGGTCTGGCTGAAATCCCGGGGCTGCTGTTCCCAGTACGCGGAATTCACCCGGTCCCGGTATTTCCGGGCCCTGTGGCAGAAGGAGAAGGACCGCCTGGACCAGATGCGGGTGGAACTGCTGCTGCCCGTCATGAGCGGGGAGGAAATGACCGCCCTGACCCTGTTTTCCCGGCAGGACACGGCCGCCCGCCGCGCCCTGTCCCAGGACCGGCTGAGCATGCTGGATTCGGTGGCGGCGGTGCTGGCCATTGCCCTGAATAATGCCTCCCTGTATGAGGCACTGCGCAAAAAGGCCCAGTTTGACCCGCTCACCGGGCTGTACAACCGCAGTTATTTCCAGGAAGTGCTGCAGCGGGACTTTGATCTGGCCCGCCACGACCAGCTGACGGTGCTCATCATCAGCTTTGACGACTTCCGGCTGTACAACGAACTGTACGGCGCCGCCGAAGGGGACCGCATCCTCAAGCGGTTTGCCAACGCCCTGCGGGTGCTGGTGGGCAGCCGGGGCACCGTGGCCCGGTACAGCGGCAAGGAATTTGTCATCAGCTTTCCCTTCTGTGCGCCGGACACTGCCGCCGACTGCGCCGAGCAGGCCCGCCAGTGGCTGCGGCGGGAAGTGGTGGGCTCCGGTCAGACCACCCGCCGTTTCCTGACCTTCTGCGCCGGCATCAGCAGCTATCCCACCTGTGCCCGCAGCGTGGAGGAGCTGCTGACCTATGCGGGCATGGCCGTCTACTCCGCCAAGAACAGCGGCAAGAACCGGATGTGCCTGTACACCCCCGAGCCGGAGGACACCCGCATCGCCAAGAGCTACGCCTCCAAGCGGGCCCTGGCGGACAGCTGTTCTTCCACCATCTTCGCCCTGACCGCCGCCATCGACGCCAAGGACCATTACACCTTCAGCCATTCCCAGCATGTAGCGGAATACGCCGCCGCTCTGGCCCGGGCCGCCGGTCTGGACGCCGAGCACATCGAGATCGTCCGGCAGGCGGGTCTGCTGCATGACATCGGCAAGATCGGCACCCCGGAGACCATCCTTTCCAAGACCGGCCGCCTGACCGCCGAGGAATACGATGTGATCAAGCAGCATGTGGAGGATTCCATCTCCATGATCCGGTACCTGCCCTCCATGGACTACGTCATCCCTTCGGTGCTGGGCCACCACGAACGGTGGGACGGCCAGGGATATCCCCGGGGCATCGCGGGGGAGCAGATTCCCATCGGGGCCCGGTGCCTGTGTCTGGCCGATTCCTTTGACGCCATGGTCTCCCGCCGCAGCTACAAGGACGCGCTGAGCGTGGACCGGGCCCTGCAGGAGATCGAGGACAATCTGGGTTCCCAGTTCGACCCCCGCCTGGGCAAGCTGTTCATCGACCTGGTGCGCAGCGGAAAGATCCAGGTGCACGCCGACGCCGCCCCCGAGCCCTCGTCCGAACCCGCCCGATAAGACAACCGAAAAGGACCGCCGCCCCACAGGGGGCAGCGGTCCTTTTTTTGCTGCAGATGTACGTTCAGCGGGTGGTGCGGCCCAGCAGCGCCGCGCCGATGACCCCGGCCCGATAGCCCAGGGTGCAGGTGGTGATGGTGGTCTTTTTGTGGGCGTGGGCCGCACCGAAGACCAGGGGCTCCACCTTGGCCCGCAGGGGGACCAGCAGGGCTTCGCCCTGGTTGGCGATGCCGCCGGACAGCCCCACCACCTGGGGGAAGAAGATGTTGATCAGGTTGGCCACACCGGCGGCCAGATAGCCGATGTAGTTGTCCACCACCTGGGCGGCCACCGGGTCCCCGGCATCCCGGGCATCAAAGACGGTACGGCCGGTGACCTCTTCCAGGGTGGGGGCCAGCTTCCACAGCCCGCTTTCGGGGTGGGCCTGCATGGCTTCCCGGGTCTGGCGGATCAGGGCGGTGGCGCTGGCAAAGGCCTCAAAGCAGCCCCGGCGCCCGCAGGTGCACAGGGGGGCGTCGGCACTGCCGTCAATGGCCATGTGACCGGGTTCGGCGGCGGCGCCGGTGTAGCCGGTGAGCAGCTTGCCGTCCAGCACCACACCGCCGCCCACGCCGGTGCCCAGGGTGATGACCACCGCGCTCTGGGCGCCCTTGGCGCAGCCGGCCAAAGCTTCGCCCAAAGCGGCGGCGTTGGCGTCGTTGGCCAGACGCACCGGCATGCCCAGGGCCTTGTGCAGGTAGTCCCCCATGGCAAAGTCCGCCCAGTCCAGGTTGTTGGAGTACAGCACCATGCCGGTGGTGTCATCCACCGTGCCGGGGCAGCCCACACCCACGCAGGCCACATCGGCGGTGCCCAGTTTTTCTTCCTTCATCAGTTCCCGGCACAAACCGGCGATGTCATCACACACCGCTTCTGCCGGACGGGGCAGACGGGTGGGACGGCTGCCCTCCCGCAGGATGCGGCCATCCTCCTCTACCAGGGCGGCCTTGATGTTGGTGCCGCCCAGATCCACGCCAAGATAGATCATCTGTTTTCCTCCTGTTCTTCCGGCCGGGCCCGGGGGCCGCGGTCCTGTACTGTCCTTATTGTACCATCTTTGCGGCGGCTGGCAAGTCCCCCGACATGCAAAAAGGCCCCTCCGCCGCAGAAAAGGCGGAAGGGCCGGAAGAAAGGGCTCAGTTTTCTTTGGGAGCGCAGCTGTGGGCGTGGCTGAACCGGCGCAGACCGGTGCGGTCCAAAGCCACCATGAAGGCGGGGATGAACACCAGCTGCAGGATGATGCCGGGGATGGCGTTGGTGAAGGCCCCGGCCAGGAAGGCCGCCCAGGTGAACCCGGAACCACCCAGGCCCAGCAGCAGCACTTCGGCCAGACCCCAGACCAGACGGCCGCCCAGCATGGCGCCGATCAGGCAGACATACAGGGCCTTGACGCACTTCCAGCGGGAGTGGGCGTACAGCCAGCCGGCCAGGATGCCGTAGGCGGCCAGCTCAAAGGCCATGGCAGCGCCGGTGGGATAGATGGGGGGCATGCCGAAGAGCAGATAGCGCAGCAGGGGCAGCACAAAGCCCACCAGACCGCCGTACTGCCAGCCGCAGATCAGCCCGCAGAGCAGCACCGGCAGGTGCATGGGCAGCAGCATGCTGCCGATCTGGGGGATCTGGCCGGTCAGGAAGGGCAGCACCAGGCCGATGGCCATGAACATAGCGGCCAGGGCCAGGTTCTGTACCCGGGAATTTTGGTTCTTGTTTTCCATAAAACGGGATTCTCCTTTGCAAAAGGTTGTCGGTCCGCAATGCGGCCTATCTGAAAAATATGGTATCACATTGTGACCAGCCCTTGCAATAGCAATTCAGGGTAACAATTGATACTCTGCCTCGTCCACCGGCTCGCACCACTCGTTGGAGGTCTCCACCCCGGGCACCTCGATGGCCAGATGCTGGAAGGCGCTGTCCCTGGCGGCGCCGTGCCAGTGCTTGACCTCCGGCGGAATGTTCACCACATCCCCGGGGTGCAGTTCCCGGGCGGGCTGGCCCCATTCCTGGTAGTAGCCCCGGCCTGCCGTGACCAGCAGGATCTGGCCGCCGCCCTGCTTGGCGTGGTGGATGTGCCAGTGGTTGCGGCACCCGGGCTCAAAGCTCACGTTGGCAATGCCCACCTGGGCGGTGGACAGGCTCTGCAGCCAGCTCTGGCCGTCAAAAAACCGGGCGTAGGCGTCGTTGGGCTGCCCCACGGGGAAGACGCTTGTCTCTTTCAGTTCGTTCCAGTCCATATCGCAGACCTCCTGTTGTTCTGACCTTTTTCTTTATTGTACCCCGCCGCCCCTTGACAGGGAAGTGCCGGTTTTGTACCATAGTATCAACCAAAAGTTTCTACTGTCAGGAGGTTGTCCCATGTTCAATCCCCAGCTCACCGTTTTTGTCCGGGTGGCGGACCTGGGCAGCTTCAACAAGGCGGCGGAAAGCCTGTACATCTCCCCCACCGCCGTGATGAAGCAGGTCAACGCCCTGGAAAAGCACCTGGATCTGACCCTGTTTGTGCGGGGCCGCCGGGGTGTGACCCTGACCCCGGAAGGGCAGGTCATCTACCGGTATGCCCGTCAGATGTTCGAGACATCGGCAAAAGCGGTGCAGGAGGCCCGGGCGGCGGCGGACTTCGCGGCCACCACCTTCTGCGTGGGCACCTCCATCCTCAACCCCTGCAAGCCCTTCATGGATCTGTGGAACAGGCTGTCCGGGCAGTTTCCCGGCTACCGGCTGCACATCGTCCCCTTTGAGGACGACCACCAGGGCATCCTCAACGAGATCGGGGCCCTGGGGGTGAAGTTCGACTTTCTCATCGGGGCCTGCGATTCCCGCCAGTGGCTGGACCGGTGCCGGTTCCTGCCCCTGGGACGGTACCATCACTGCATAGCGGTACCCCGGGACCATCCCCTGGCCACCCGGGGAAAGCTGACCATCCGGGACCTGTACGGCCAGACCCTGATGATGGTGAAACGGGGGGATTCCCCCTCGGTGGACCGGGTGCGGGACGAGATCGAGCGCCACCCGGCCATCCGGATCGAGGACACCTCCCAGTTCTACGACCTGGAAGTGTTCAACCGCTGTGCCCAGACCCGCCAGCCCCTCATGACCCTGGACTGCTGGGCGGAGGTCCACCCCTCCCTGGTGACCCTGCCGGTGGACTGGGACTTCACCATCCCCTACGGCCTGCTCTACCAGCTGGACCCCATCCCGGACGTGGCCCGGTTCGTGGAGCTGGCCAAGGCCCTGACCCGGCCGTAAGGCTTTGCACATGACAAAAGGAGCCGCCCCGGCCGGGACGGCTCCTTTGTTTTGTGGTTTATTCCACGCCGAAGGTGAAATCCTTCAGGTAGACGGCCGCACTGCGGCTCATCTCCTTGCTGAAATCGCTGTTGTACTTGAAGGCGCAGAAGGGCGGGATCTTGGCGTCAAAATCGTACTCGCCCCCGGCCCGGGCGGCAAAATCCGCCCGCAGCTCTTCCTCGGTGCGGTCCCGGTAGAGGTTCTCGCACACCACCGCTTCCCGGGGGAAGCGGACGGGCTTGGCCCGGTCCTTCTGCTGCTGGGTGGGGCGGCCGAAGATCAGCATGGCCGCAGGCACCACATGGGCCGGCAGGTGTAGGGTTTTGCGCATTTCCTCGCAGTTTTCCAGCACATCCCCGATGTAGCAGCTGCCGATGCCCAGGCTTTCGGCGGCGGTCACGGCGTTTTGGGCCGCGATGCAGCTGTCCGCCACGGCCAGCAGCAGATCCCCGGGGCCGGGGTCCCGGATTTCCTGCCCCGCTGCCCGGAACACCCGGGGCCAGCGACGGCAGTCCGCCAGGAACACCAGGCAGAAAGGTGCTTTGGTGATCATGGGCTGGTGATCGCACAAATCGGCCAGGGTCCGGCGCAGGTCGGGGTCGGTGATGTTCAGGATGGTGTACAGCTGCTGGTTGCCGGCGGTGGGCGCCTGGAAAGCGGCCTCCAGAATGGCGTCCTGCTCTTCCGGGGTCACCGGTTCGTCGGTGAAGGCCCGCACCGACTTGCGGGCATACAGCTCCCGCAGGGTCTGGTTGTCGGTCATGCTCACACCTTCTTCAGCACATAGTCCTGGGTGCCCAGGCCGATCTTCTCCGCATGGTCCAGGCACTCCCGCCAGGTGGCGGCGGGGGTCACGTCGATAAAGTTGTCACCGCAGCAGGTGAAATTCTTGTCCGCCCGGTGTTCGCCCAGCAGGCTGTCGGGCAGGGGCTGGGCGGCCAGCACGGCGTCGGCGCAGGCCCGGTCCAGGGCCACCGGGTCAAAGCTGGCAAACATACCGATATCCGGCACGATGGGGGCGTCGTTCTCCCCGTGGCAGTCGCAGAAGGGGGACACATCCACCACCAGGCTGATGTGGAAGTTGGGGCGCCCGTGGCAGACGGCCATGGCGTACTCCGCCATCTTGCAGTCCAGCAGGGCGTTGGCGTTGTCGTCGGGGGCGTAGATGGCGTCAAAGTTGCACCGGCCGATGCACCGGCCGCAGCCCTTGCACAGATCCTGGTCGATGACCGCCTTGCCGGTGTCGTAGTGGATGGCGTCGGAGCCGCACTCCTTGGCGCACTGCTTGCAGTTGCGGCACAGACCAGGCTGCACCACCGGCTTGCCGGACTTGTGCTGTTCCATCTTGCCGGCGCGGGAGCCGCAGCCCATGCCCAGGTTCTTCAGCGCGCCGCCGAAGCCGGTGGACTCGTGGCCCTTGAAGTGGTTCAGGGAGATGACGATGTCCGCGTCCATGATGGCCCGACCGATCTTGGCGGTGGGGCAGTATTCGGCGTTGGGCACCGGCACCTCGATGTCATCGGTGCCCCGCAGGCCGTCGGCGATGATGACCTGGCAGCCGGTGGTCATGGGCCAGAAGCCGTTCTCCTGGGCGGCGCCCAGGTGTTCCAGGGCGTTCTTGCGGCGGCCCGGGTACAGGGTATTGCAGTCGGTGAGGAAAGGCAGACCGCCCTGGGATTTCACCACGTCGGCCACCGTCTTGGCCCAGTTGGGGCGCAGGAAGGCCAGGTTGCCCGGTTCCCCGAAGTGGATCTTGATGGCCACGAACTTGCCGTCCATGTCGATCTGGCCGATGCCGGCGGCCTTGATGAGTTTTTCCAGCTTTTCCTGCAGATTGGTGCCCGCATGCACCCGGAAGTCGGTATAATACACGGTTGCTTTTTCCATGACAACACAGCCTTTCCCAGATAATTTCCGAATCAGGGGGACAAAACCCCATGGTGGTATTATAAGACCGATGTTTCCATTTTGCAAATTTCTGGAATTTCACATTTTACCGCGTGACAGGCCGCGGCGGTTATGGTATACTAAAGGATACAATTTGATTACAATTGCCGTGCACGGCGGGAGAAATCTTCCGCCGCGCTTGGTTTGAGCCTTGGAGGTGCTTTTTCACGATACTCTCAAGCAAAGGTCTGCGCCGCGCCCTGGCGGGCTGCGCAGCGGCCTGCCTGCTGGCCGTAGGAATGCCCACCCCGGCCCTGGCCGCCGACGATTTCGACACCACCCTGAACCAGCTCAGCGAGCTGCAGTCCCTGGCCGAAAGCTATGCGGACAAGCAGGGGGATGACACCGACCCCATCGAGCTGATGCTGGCCTACACCCGCATGGGCGCCTACAACGACACGGTCTGGCAGCTCACCGCCGGGTCCAAGGACCCGGATTTCGAGACCTATGTGCTGGACCAGAACGGGGACCTGGCCGACCTGATGGGGATGGGCAACATCAGCCTGCCCAACGGTCAGTCCATCGATTTCGGCCATCTGCTGGCCTCCATCAACCTGGTCTACCGGGGGGTGCCCATCACCGGCAGCTGGGGCGGCGACTGCATGGAGCTGGCCCAGCAGTTCAGCGGACAGGCCTCCGACGTAGACGGCTACATCTCCCTGATGCAGAGTTCCCTGGGTTCGGAGGACGGCACCAGCACTTTCGGGGCCGAGGACCTGCGGGCCGACCTGGACTCCATCAACATCGGCTCCCAGCTCACGGCGGACACCAACCTGGCCGACCTGATGCGCACCTATTACGCCGACCTGTCCGACTATGACCGGGCCTACCGGTTCACCGCCCTGAGCTTCGGCAATGTGAACACCGGCAACACCAACGATTTCCGGGAAACGGTGTACTCCACCCTGACCTCCGACGCCGGCATGCAGCTGCTGCTCTACCTCAAGGGGATGTGGACCTCCGACGGCTGGACCATCAACAGTGACGCCGAGCCCGCCCTGCGGGGTGCGGCCTACGTCTTTGCGGATTACCTTTCCTCCACCGTCAACGGGGAGCAGGTCAAGTCCGACGGCAGCGCCCTCAAGGCCATGTCCGGGCAGTCCTTGTCCGACGCCCTGAACGCCCTGGGCGAAAGTGATGCCGCCAACGCCGCCCTGGGCGCCCTGAGCAGCGCCGCCGGTGCGGCCAACTCTTCCTCCGGCGCCGTGTCCGACGCCCTGGACGAAGCCACCGCCACCCTCAAATCCGGTTTCAATGCCCAGGTATTCCAGCTGGTGCTGCTGGTCATCGCCGCAGCCGCCCTCTTTGGCATGATCGTGTTTTTCGCCCTCATGTCCCACCAGATGCGCCCCCGTTCCCGCCGGCGCCGCTGAGTTTTTCCAAAAGACTGCAAAGACCCGCCCTGCCATTGGCAGAGCGGGTCTTTTTTCGTGTATGGGGTCGCTGCGTCCGGATTCAGGCCGCCGCGGCAGGGGCTTTCAGCACAAAGGTCTGCACGCCCCAGATGATGAGCACCACAACGCCCAGGGCGATGCGGTACCAGCCGAAGACGGTGAAGGTGTGGCGCTTGACGTAGTCCATCAGGAACCGGATGGCCAGCATGGAGATGAGGAAGGCCACCACACAGCCCACCAGCAGCACGATGACCTCGGTGCCGGTGAGGGTGTTGCCGTCCAGGAAGAACTTGACCAGTTTCAGGGCGCTGGCGCCGGCCATGACCGGGATGGCCAGGAAGAAGGTGAACTGGGAGGCGCAGGGCCGGGACAGGCCGCAGAGCATGCCGCCCAGGATGGTGGCACCGCTGCGGGAGGTGCCGGGGATCATGGCCAGCACCTGCCAGGCGCCCACCTGGAGTGCCTGCTTGTAGCCGATGTGGCTGAGCTTGGTGGTGCGGGGCGGACGGGGCCGGCGCTCGATGAGGATGAAGGCCACGCCGTAGATAATCAGCATGGCGGCCACCGTGATGCTGTTGTACAGGTAGGTATCCAGCCAGTCATCCAGCAGGAATCCCAGCACCGCCGCGGGCAGGCAGGCCACGATGATCTTGTACCACAGCCGCATCACCGGCCAGCGGAAATGCCGGCCGAAGCCGCTGTCCCGCCCGTTGTCCCGGCAGAAGGGCCACAGTTTTTTGAAGTAGAGAACCAGCACCGCCAGGATAGCCCCCAGCTGGATGACCACCCGGAACATTTCCATAAAGGCGTCGCTGAGCTGGAATTTCAGCACCTGTTCGGCCAGGATCATGTGGCCGGTACTGGAAACGGGCAGCCATTCGGTGACGCCCTCGATCACGCCGTATACCACGGCTTTCAAAATTTCTACAAGTAAATCCATGATCATATCCCCCTATTGTATCCTTTATCATACCATACTTTTATGCATTTGGCACCCTGTTTTTACACCTTTTACAAATTCCGCCCCGATTGACAGCCGCGGTATAATGAACACATAAGGATTTGCAGAGGTGGAAAGTATGTACAAGACCGTGATCTTTGATCTGGACGGCACTTTGCTCAACACGCTGGACGACCTGGCCGACGCCGGCAACCGGCTGTGTGCCCATCAGGGCTGGGAACAGCATCCCGTGGACGCCTACCGCTATTTTGTAGGCAACGGCATCCCCAAGCTCATCGAGCGTCTGGCCCCGCCGGAGCAGCGCACGCCGGAGATCCTGGCCGCGGCGCTGGACTGGTTCAAGGCCGACTACGGCGCCCATATGCGGGACAAGACCGCCCCCTACCCCGGCATCAAGGCCATGCTGCGGCATCTGCACGCCGCCGGGGTGCAGATGGCGGTGTTTTCCAACAAAGCGGACGCCCTGGCCCAGGCAGTGGTGGCCGATTACTTTGATATGTCCCTCTTTGCGGTGGTGCGGGGCCAGCGGCCCGAAGTGCCCACCAAGCCCGCGCCGGAAGGCACCAAAGCGCTGCTGGCCTTTCTGAAGGCCGACCCGGCCGACACCCTCTATGTGGGGGACAGCAACGTGGACATGCAGACGGCCGGCAATGCGGACCTGGACGGCTGCGGCGTGCTGTGGGGCTTCCGCACCCGGGAGGAACTGGAACAGGCCGGGGCCGTCTATCTGGCCGCCGACGCCGAACAACTGGAACAGATCGTGCTGGGCCATCCCAGCCGCTGAGTTACGGAAAGGGGTATCGTTTGTATGATCGCACAACACTATGTGGACATGCTGGGCGGCAAGTCGGTCATCCGGCAGCTGTCCGAATGGAGCACCGCCCGGGGCAAGGAGATCGGGTACGAGAACGTCTTTGACTATTCCCTGGGCAATCCCAGCGTGCCCTGCCCGCCCAAGTTCACCCAGACCATGCTGCACCTGCTGCAGACCTGTGACCCGGTGACTTTGCACGGGTACAGCCCCACCCTGACCATCCCCTCGGTGCGGGCCGCCGTGGCCGAAAACCTGCGCAGCCGGTTCGGGGCGCCCTACACCGCCGACCACATCTTCATGACCACCGGCGCCGCCGGCGCCCTGGCCCATGCTCTGCGCTGCGTGGGGGTGCCGGGGCAGAACATCATCACCTTTGCCCCCTTCTTCTCGGAGTACACCCCCTATGTGGAGGGCGCGGGCATGACCCTGCGGGTGGTGCCGCCCCGGGTACAGGATTTCCAGATCGACTTTGACGGCCTGGAAGCCCTGCTGGACAAGGACACCGCCGCGGTGCTCATCAACACCCCCAACAATCCCTCCGGCGTGGCCTACAGCCCCGAGACCCTGCGGAACCTGGCCGCCTGCCTGCAGGCCGCTTCGGCCAGATTCGGCCACCACATCTTCCTGATCTCCGACGAACCCTACCGGGAGATCGTCTTTGGCGGCGCTGCCCAGCAGCACCCCGCCGCCTATTACCCCGACACCCTGACCTGCTACTCCTTCAGCAAGAGCCTCTCCCTGCCCGGGGAGCGCATCGGCTATGTGGCCGCCAACCCGGCCTGCGAAAAAGCCGAGCTCATCGTGCCCATGTGCGGCCAGATCAGCCGGGGCACCGGCCACAACTGCCCGCCCAGCCTGATCCAGCTGGCGGTGGCCGAATGCCTGGACGTGACCAGCGACCTTTCGGTGTATGAACGCAACATGGAGCTGATCTATGCCGAGCTGGTGCGGCTGGGCTTCGCGGTGCTCAAACCGGGCGGCACCTTCTACATCTTCCCCAAGGCCCTGGAGGCGGACGCCACTGCCTTCTGCCGCAAGGCCCAGGACTATGACCTGGCCCTGGTCCCCGGCGACGGCTTCGGCTGCCCGGGCTACTTCCGCATGGCCTACTGCATCGAGACCGAAAAGGTGGAGCGCAGCTTTGAGGCCCTGCGCCGCTTTGTGCGGGACTGCTACGGCCGGTAAACCGGTAAATACTGGCAGAGCCCCGCCTTCCCCCTTCCGCCGCATATACTGACAGAAAAGCCCTGCGCTTTTCCATCCACACCGAAAAGGGGAGTTTCCTATGCCCACATCCCGCCGACCCGACCGCCGCCCTGACCGGGCATCCTATGTACCGCAGCACCCGGTGACCGCTGCTGCCAAGCGGCGGGCCGCCGCCCGCCGGGCTGCCCGCCGCCGTCAGGCACGGGTCAGGCTGATCGTCTGTCTGGCAGCCCTTGTGCTGATCTGCACCAGCGTGTTCCTGCTGCTCAACCGTCCCAAACCTGACACCGCCCCCGCCGGCGGCGCCGCCTCCGACGCCGTGGCCGCCGGGACCGAGGCGGAAACCCCTGTGACCGAGCCCACCCCGGACCCGGCCCAGGCCCGCATCGACGAGGCCACCGCCACAGCGTCCGCCAACACCACCGGCACGGCGCCCGCTGTCACCGACCCGGATACCTGGAACCAGCGGGGCAAGGAGCTGATGGACCGGCTGAGTTCCGACGAGTTCTTTGTCAAGGAAGGCATCAATGTCGGTGAAAAGGCGGGCTTTCCCTACCTGATCGCGGTGAACCGGGCGGCCTCCACCGTCACCGTCTACACCCTGGACGAGGAAAAGCGGTACACCGTGCCTTATATGGCCATGGTGTGCTCCGGCGGTTCGGACACCCCCCTGGGCTTCTTCGCCACCCCGGTGGATTACCCCTGGCGGCTGCTCAGCGGCAATGTGTACGGCCAGTATTCCACCCGCATCTGGGATTCCTACCTCTTCCACAGCGTGCCCTACTACAGCCAGCACAAGGACGACCTGGAATACGACGAGTACAACAAGCTGGGCACCCTGGCCTCTCTGGGGTGCATCCGGCTGGCCGTGGCGGACGTGAAGTGGATCTACGACAACTGTGAGCTGGGCACCCGGGTCATCATCTACGACGACGAGAACGACCCCGGCCCCATGGGCAAACCGGGCACCATCTACACCGACCCCGCCGACGAGACCCTGCGGGGCTGGGACCCCACCGACCCCGACCCGGAGAACCCCTGGGATGACAAGTACCTGAGCGGCACGGCCATCCGCAGTCAGGCCGCCTGGGACGAATGGAACGCCGCCCAGGCCGATGGCCGCTGGTCCTCCAGCCTGACCCCCACCGACCTGCAGGGCTACAGCACCGATTCCAGCGTTGTGCCACCGCGGGGATAAACACCGAAAAAAGCAGACAGTCCACAAAGGGCTGTCTGCTTTATTTTTTTGTTGTTTTGTTGTCGGCGGTCAGGAAGCCTCCCCTGTGTAAGGGGAGGTGCCGCGCAGCGGCGGAGGGGTTGATTTACCCCGTTGCTGCCGGGATAGCGGCAGTCTGCCGGAGTGTCCTTCCTTTTGTGACCAAAAGGAAGCGAAAAGTCCCACCGTTTCGACGCGGTGGACGCCGACCAGGGCTGCGGCCCTGGACCCGGGGATGCGGCCACCTTACGACGGCCTACTCACCGGCTGGGGCCGGTGAGCAAGGAATGGATTTGAATGGCGTGACCGGAATGTTTGTTACAAAAGGAAGGAAAGTTGCTGGGTCAGCAACGCCTTTCCCTTATGCCTCCCCTGTGCAAGGGGAGGTGCCGCGCAGCGGCGGAGGGGTTGGCAAGCCAGCCTTGCCGCCCCTTTGCGGCCGGCCGCGCCAGCTCCCTTTACACAAACGAAGGAGCCTTTTTATTGCATCGCCTTCCCCACCGCCTCCATGGCCGCCCGCAGATCCCGGGCGTCGGGCTGGCCGGGGGCGCTGGCGGCGCCGCCCACGGCGCCGAAGCTGGCGCACACCCCGAAAGCCCCGCCGCACAGCCGGGTCACCGCACCCATGGGCCCCATGGCCATGGTGATGAGGGGCGTCTCCGGCCGTCGGGCCGCCGCCTGGGCGGTGGCCTGCAGCAGTCGGGCCGCATCCGCCGCGTCCCGGGGCATCACGGCCAGCTTGGCCACATCCGCCCCTGCGTCCGCCATGGATACCAGCAGGTCGGTCATGGCGCCGGTCACCGGCGTCTTGTCAAAATCGTGGCAGCTGAACACCACCGCGGCCCCTGCCTGATGGGCGGCCCCCAGCAGGGACCCCCGCAGGGCCTCTCCCACCGAGAACTCCACATCCAGCAGGTCGAACCCGCCGGGGGCTTCCTCACAGAGTCCTTCCAGCAGGGCAGCATATTCCTCGGGGGTCAGGTCCGCCGGACCGCCCTCCCGGGCGGTGCGCACCGTGGCCAGGATGGCCCGCTTGGGCGCTGCCTTGCGCACCGCCGCCAGGGCCTGGGCCGCCGTCCGGGGCGTCAAAGTTTCCAGGGCGTCCAGCCGCACTTCCAGCAGGTCCGCTGCCTCCGCCGCCTGCACCGCCAGTCCGGCCAGTTCCGCCGGAGCGGCCGCCGTCAGGGGCACGATCACCTTGCAGCTTCCCGCCGTGGCCCGGGCCGGTGCCGAAAGCACCGTCCCCCACACCGTCACATCCGCCATACCGTTGCCTCCTTCAGGACTTTTTGCGCCGCAGCCGTCCGGACACCATGCCCAGCAGCTTCTGGGCCATGCTGTATACTTCCCGGAAATTCAGCCCGCAGACCACCATGGTCAGGATGGTCACCGGGGCCACCCAGTTTTCCACATAGAACAGCACCCAGATCTCCACCAGGATGAGCCCCAGATTGACGATCATCCATTTGGGGTGGAAGTCGATATACAAAAGCCCCCGGGTGGAGTAGGCCCGCAGCAGGAACACCAGCAGCAGGGACAGGAAGCTGGCCGAGGTGGCCCCCACCGGTCCCATCCACAGGATGAACAGATAGTTCAGCACCAGGTTGAGCAGCGCCCCCGCCAGCATGGTGAACAGAGAACCGGAAGATTTTTTGTACACAACGTACACGCTGTTCAGGAAGTTGTTCAGGCAGGTGCACATGGACGCCAGCACCAGGAAGGGCACGAACTGCCATGCGTCGTAGTAGTCCGCCCGGAACAGGTGCATCATGGGCTGGCACAGCCAGATGATGCCCGCCGCACAGCAGAAAAGCACGCTGGCGTACACCCGGAACACCTTGCTGAAGAAGGCTTCCCGGTCCTCCTCCACCGTCACGGCGGAGAGCTGCCATGCTTCGTAGAAGAACTGTCCCACAAAGGTAATGATCTGGGGCAGATAGTACCCGGTACTGAGCAGGCCCACCCAGGCTTCGCTGCTGCGGCCCTCGTAGCCGCCGCACATGGCCTGGACGTAGAACTGGTCGGAGGCGTTGATGATCCAGAAGCTGATGGATGCCGGGATCATGGGCACGCAGTAGCGCAGCATCTCCTTCCAGAGAGAGGCGCTGAACTTGCGCAGGTTAAAATAATGCCGGCATCCCCCGGCCAGGAACACAAAGACGGCCGAACACATGTCCGAGCAGAAGAGGGCCAGCAGATAGCCGGTGGCTCCCATGTTCAGCACGCTGAGGAAGAGGAAATAGAACCCCAGCAGGGTCAGGGTGGTGAGCACACCGTCGATGGCCACCAGCCGGTTGCACATCCGGGCGCGGATGAACTGGGTGCAAAGGGTGCGCAGGCAGCTGGCCAGCACGCACATATACAAAAGCACCAGGTAGGATGCCGCGTTGGGGATCATCCGCACCAGCGGCCAGAAGAGCACCATCAGGGCAAATCCGGCCAGGATGGTGGCCAGACCGTTCATGAAGACGCTGGATTTGTCCTTGGTCTTATCCAGGCCGAAACGGATGACCGCATAGCTGACCCCCAGGCTGACCACCGGGATCAGCAGGTTGGTCACGCTCTGCATGAGCTTGATGACGCCCATGACGTCGGGGCTTTCCAGGGCGTAGGTCAGGTAGGGCTGGATGAACAGACTGACCAGCTTGGAGCTGAAGTTGGAGATGGCAAACAGCAGTGTGTTGCTCACCAGCATGGAATACTTTTTATTGTCAGACAAAGGGCGGGCCTCCCTGCTTTTGATAGGATTGGGTCATTCTATGCCCGGTGGGGGCACCGGGGTGCGCAGCAGCGCACGGCGGGCCTTGTAGTCGGGCAGCACCCGGCCCACGGCGGCCCAGAAAGCCGGACTGTGGTCAGGGTGGGCAAAGTGGCAGAACTCATGCACCACCACATATTCCTGGGCGGCGGCAGGCATGGTGCACAGCCGCAGCGAAAAGGCCAGGGTCCCGGTGCGCAGGCTGCAGGACCCCCACCGGGTATGCATGTCCCGCACCGCCACTTTGGGCATCCGCCCGCCGGGGCAGGTGGAGGCAAACACGGGGTAATAGGCCTCGCACAGGGCCTGCATCCGGGCCAGGGCTTCGGTTTTGGCGGGCAGAGGCGTTTTTTCCTCCGTCTGCCGGCGCAGGGTGAGCCGCTGTCGGACCTGCCGGACCCAGTCGGCCCGGGAAGCCACAAAGGCATCCACCGCCGACACCGGCACCCAACCGGCCGCCGAGACCGCCACGCTGCCGTCCGGCCGCACCCGCAGGTTGATGTTGCGCACCCGCCGCCGGGTCAGGGCATACTCCACCCCGCCGGCGCTGCGCCGGGTGGTTTTGCCTTGGGCCATGGCCATCGCCCCCTTTCGACCCCATTCTTCTTTGCCTATTGTACACGTTTTGCTCCCCAAAGGCAAATCCTTCCCCTTTCTTCCGATGCTGCGCCGCTTATGGTATAATAATGGGCAGAATTCCGGCGGTTCATCAGCCGCCGGTCATCCAATAAGGAGAATGGTCATGTCTGTTGAGATTCTGGACAACGGTACCCGGGTACACACCGCCCCCGGGGCCACCTTCGGCTCCGACGCCTTGCTGCTGGCCCGGTTTGCCCCGCCCCGCCCAGGGGAGCGGGCCCTGGACCTGTGCAGCGGGTGCGGCATCGTGGCCCTGTGCTGGCACGATATGGGCCACCGGGGCCCCTGCACCGCCCTGGAACTGGACCCGGAGGCCTCGGCCCTGTGCGCCGCCTCGGCGGCGGACAACGGCCCCTTGGCCGCCCACATCATCCCGGTGTGCGGGGACCTGCGGCAGTTCTGTCTGCCCGGTCCGGAGCGGGAGCGGTTCGACCTGGTGGCCTGCAACCCGCCCTACTTCCACGGCGGCATCCAGAGTCCCGCTGCCCGCAGGGCCGCCGCCCGTCATGACGATACCTGCACCCTGGCCGATCTGGCCGCCTGTGCTGCCCGGGCCCTGCGCCACGGGGGCCGGCTGGCCCTGTGCCAGCGCCCCGAGCGGCTGGCCGAGGTCTGCGCGGTGCTCTGTGCCGCCGGCCTGGAGCCCAAGCGGCTGGCGCTGGTCAAGAACCGGGCCGGGGACCGCCCCTGGCTGTTCCTGCTGCAGGCCCGCAAGGGCGGCAAGCCGGGGCTGGAGTTCCTGCCCGATGTGCTGATCGCCGATGGCGCCGCTCTGTATGGCGCCCCGGAGGCAAAAACAGGAATGGGGCACTGAAAATTTACATTTCCCGGCCGGGAAAGGGGGTTCCCGCCTGTCTCCGGCTATGGTATGATAAGGTTATATCTGTTTCGACAATTGCCGCTGCGGCGGCTCTTTTGCCCGAAAGGAGGCGCCCCGTGGCGGCGATCATCCACACCGAAAAATTGCGCAAAGTCTACGCCGTCGGCAAGGAGAGGGTCATTGCCCTCAACGACGTGGACATCAACATCGAAAAAGGGGAATTCTGCTGCATCGTGGGCCAGTCCGGCAGCGGCAAATCCACCCTGCTGAACCAGCTGGCCGGACTGGAAAAGCCCACCAAAGGGCGGGTGTTCATCGGCAAACACGAGATCAGTGCCATGGACGAGGACCAGCTGGCCAAGTTCCGGCAGCAGCATCTGGGGTTCATCTTCCAGAGTTACAACCTGCTGCCCAGCATGACGGCGGCGGAGAATGTGGCCCTGCCACTGATGTTCAAGGGCATCCCGCCCAAAGAGCGGCTGGCCATGGCCCGCAAGGAGCTCAAGACCATGGGTCTGGGCGGCCGCGCCAACCACCTGCCCACCGAGATGAGCGGCGGCCAGCAGCAGCGGGTGGGCATTGCCCGGGCCTTTGTGAGCCGGCCCAAGGTGATCTTTGCGGACGAGCCCACCGGTAACCTGGATTCCACCACCTCCAAGCAGGTGCTGCACCGGATGCTGGAACTGTCCAAGCAGGAGCAGATCACCTTTGTCATGGTCACCCATGAGCCGTCCCTGGCGGCCTGTGCGGACCGGATCATCACCATTCTGGACGGCAAGGTCCAGAGCAACGTCCGCCAGCCGGAGGACGTAAAACAGAAACACCGCGACGAGCTGTTTGCCTCCATCCGGGACAATCTGGAAATCGGCGGCGCCGCAGCCAAGGAAGCCTGACGGCTTCCAACGAGAGAGAAGCAAGAAAATTCCAGGGGAATTTTCAAAACGAGAAGAGAAAGAAGAAACCAAGAGGAGGAACCCACCCGTGAAACGCTCTGTACTGAAACTGACGGCCAGCCTGCTGTTGGCGGCCGCCCTCTTTGCGGGACCTGTCGTGGCCCCGGCCCTGGCGGAGGACGCCCCGTCCGATTCTCCCGTAATCGAACAAAATGACCTTCCCGCGGCTACCCCGGAGGGCGGTGCCTACGTGGTAGCCGCCACCGTCACCGACGTGGCGGGGGGCGAAGTGTCCACCGTGAACTGGGGCGACAAGGTCAACATCGTGCTGAAGATCGTGGACCGGGCCTCGGCCAAGTTCAACGTCAAGCCGGAGGAGATCGTGGCCCGGGTGAACTCCTCGGTGTTCACCTTCACCGGCACGGCGGAGATCGGCCAGTTCTATGAGGAGAACGACGACCCCACCGGCAAGGACGATCCGGCCTACAACTATTACAGCTATGTGCTGCTGTTCCGGGACGTGATCTACAACGGCGGCGGCACCAGCCTGCCCATCGACCTGAGCTACATCGACAACGCCCTGCCCATGCAGCAGTTCTCGGTGAACATCGGCCAGTGTGTGGACGAGGACCCCAACGACCCCAGCAAGGCCCGGGCCCCCAGCCTGATCGTACGGCAGTCCAGCTACGGCAATGAGACCATCACCGCCGGCAGCCCCTTCACTTTGTCCCTCACCGTCTATGCCGCCTCCGGCACCGAGAGCCTGTCCGACGTGGTGGCCTCCCTCACCCTGCCCGAGGGCGTAACCATGACCGGCGGCAGCCTGTCCACCTATCTGGGGTCCATGAGTCCCCAGTCCACCCGGGATGTGAGCTTCAGCCTGCAGGCCTCTGCGGGCTTTACCGGCGGCGTGGCCGACATCACCGTGAACCTGGTGGGGGCCGGCGCCCTCAGCGGCACTGCCGTCACCGGCTCCACCGTGATCTCGGTGCCCATCAGCCAGCCCGACCGGTTTGAGGTGGGCCAGCTGCAGATCAGCGATACCATCTATGTGGGCAACTCCACCAGCGTGACCCTGAACTTTGTGAACAAGGGCAAGAACCCGGTGTCCAACCTGGAAGCCACCATTTCCGGGGAAAACCTGGGCGCCGACCTGACCCAGCAGTACATCGGCAACGTGAATGCCGGCACCGAAAACAGCGTGGACTTCGACCTGATGCCCATGGAAGCCGGCCCCATGACCGGCACCATCACCCTGACCTATGAGGCGGAGGACGGAAGCCTCAAGACGGTGACCAAGGACTTTTCCGCCACCGTCATGGATATGCCCACCTACGACGACATGGGCATGATGGACCCGGGCATGGAGATGGACCAGCCTTCCGCCGGGTTCCCGGTATGGGGCATCGTGCTCATCCTGGTGGCGGTCATCGCCGCGGTGGTGATCGTGGTGGTCGTGGTCCGCAAGAAGAAGAAGGCGGCCGCCCTGGCCAGCCTGGAGGATGACGATGAAGATCTCTGATCAGGTGGCGCTGGCCGCCAAGAACCTTTCCCGCCGCAAGGGGCGCACCGCGCTGACCGTGATTGGCGTGGTGGTTGGCACCTGCGCGGTCATCGTGATGATCAGCCTGGGCATTGCCCAGAACAAGGCCTACGACGAGATGCTGCAAAGCTGGGGCGACCTGACCCAGATCCAGGTCTACGGCGGAGGCGGCGGCATGGCGGTGTCCATCGGCGGGGTGACCACCTCCTCGTCCAGCCCCGACCAGCCCGCCGTCCTCAACGACGAAGCGGTGGCCGGCTTCAAGAAGCTGGACCATGTGATAGCCGCCACCCCCTACTATGAGGGATACAGCCTGAACGGACGCATCAGCGCCGGACGCAGCGACCGCTACCAGATGACCGGTCTGTACAACCTGTACGGCATCGACCCCGCCGCCATGGAACCCATGGGCTTCACCCTCACCGACGGCAACTGGCTGTCCGATTCCACCTCCTACGGCAAGGGCAAGATCCCGGTGCTGGTAGGGCCCTATACCGGCTATAACTTTGAGGATACCCGCCGCAGCATGAACAGCTCCAAGCGGTACCGCTTTTACGGCATGACCGATGCCATGGGCAACGAGCTGGAACCTTTTGTGGACGTGAACAAGGATACCATGACCCTGACCCTGTCCAACGGCGACACCGAGAATCCCAAGGAGGAAAGCTGGGAGCTGGTGGTGGTGGGCACCATGGCCCTGGACGAAAAGAACTACTGGACCCAGAGCGGCATTGTGCTGCGTCTCAAGGACATGAAGATGCTCATGGAGGAGTACAACAAGCTCATCAAGAACAACAACGATACCTCCACCACCCAGTACAACCAGGTTTATGTGAAGGTGGATGAGATTGACAATGTGGATGAGGTCAGCGAGGCCATCAAAGAGCAGGGCTTCGGCACCTATTCCATGTCCGACACCCGCAAGGAAATGCAGAAGCAGGTAGCCCGCAACCAGCTGATGCTGGGCGGTCTGGCGGCCATCAGCCTGTTTGTGGCGGCGCTGAACATTGCCAACACCATGACCATGGCCATCTATGAGCGCACCCGGGAGATCGGCGTCATGAAGGTGCTGGGCTGTGAGCTGCGCAACATCCGCCGGATGTTTCTGATCGAAAGCGGGTTCATCGGCTTCATCGGCGGGGTGGTGGGCGCCGTGCTCAGCCTGCTGGTGGGGCTGGTGCTCAACAACCTCACCCTGATCGCCAGCCTGGTCATGATGCTTTTGCAGAGCATGGGCATCAACGTGTATTTTGACATCACCAGCCTGCTCAGCGGCGGCGGCATGTACACCGGTTCCACCGTCATCTCCATCATTCCGCCCTGGCTCATCGCGGCGGCCCTGGCCTTTGCCACCGTCATCGGCATCCTGTCCGGCATCGCCCCGGCCAACCGGGCGGTGAAGATCAGCGCCCTGGAAGCCATCCGGCACGAATGATCCTCTTTTCATACCGCACAAAAGCGCCCCTGCCATACGGCAGGGGCGCTTTGCTGTATCCATTTACCGGAAGGTTTTCCCGGGCAATCTTACGCGGTCTTGTTGTAGAAGATCTCGGCCAGAGGGGAGCTGCGGTCCAGGAACAGCACATTGTCCCCGCTGCCCTGCAGGCTGGCCCGGGCGGCGTCCAGGCTGCGCACAAAGCTGTAGAATTCCGCCTTCTGGGGGTCGGCGTAAGCATCGGACAGGATGCGCATGTACTCCGCCTCGCCCTCGGCTTCCAGCTTTTCGGCATCGGCCTGGGCGGCACTGAGCATGATCTGCACCTCCTTGTCGGTCTGGCTGCGGATCATCTGGGCCTCGCTCTCGCCCTGGGCGGTGTAGCTGGCGGCAATGTTATTCCGCTCGCTGATCATGCGGGTGTAGACCGCCTCCTTGTTGTCGTCGGGCAGGTCCAGGTGTTTGGTCTCCACGGCGATGAGCTCCACCCCGTAGGCGTCCAGGTTATCCCCCACCCCGTCCCGGATGGCCCCGGCCAGGGCGCCGCTGCGGCCGCTGATGACCTCCGCCTGGGTCATGCCGGAGATGGTGTTCTTCATGCTGTTGTACACCAGGTTGGAAAGGCGGCTTTCGGCGTTGGCCACGCTGCCGTTCAGGGTCTGGATGAACTTCTGGGGATCGGTGATCTTCCAGAGGATGAAGCTGTCCGCCACCATGGTCTTTTTGTCCTGGGTGATCACGTCGGACACCGGCAGGTCATACAGCAGCACGGTGTTGGGCATCTTGTCCACCGTCTGGATCACCGGCACCATAAAGCTGATACCCGGTCGGGAGCGGATGCTCACCACCCGACCGAACTGCCGGATGACCGAATATTCATTGCTGCGGGTCACCACCATACTGCCGTTGACCAGCAGCACGGCCAGGACCACCACCAGCACTGTCACGGCCCACCGGGCCGTTTTCTTGGTTGTCTTTTCCATCTATGTACACTCCTCTTGCTTACTCGGTGGTTTCGGGTGCGGAGGCAGCGGCCGGGGCGGCGGTATCGCTCATGTCGAACATGTCCAGCCGGGTGCCGGACCCGTCGGTGATGATGACCCGCAGCCCGGGCAGCACGTCCTCCATGGTCTCATAGTACATCCGCTGCTTGGTGATGGCCGGATACTTCACATACTCGGCGTACATCTCGTTGAAGCGGGCCACCTGGCCGTTGGCTTCGTTGATGCGGCTCTCCTTGGCGGCCTCGGCGTTCTGGCGCACCTGGTCGGCCTGGGCCTCGGCGGCGGGCAGCTGTTCGCTGCGGTATTTGTTGGCGTTGTTCACGGCGGTGTCGGCGCCCTGTTTGGCGTTCTCCACTTCCTTGAAGGCGGCCAGCACCTCCGCCGTGGGGGGCTCAGCGTCCTGGATGGTCAGATTGACCACCTGCAGGCCGATGGCTTCGGCCTCGATGCGGGCGGCCAGCTTGTCCTTGATCTCGCTCTGGATCTGGTTCTTGCCGGTGGTGATGACCTCATCCACCGGGTACAGCCCGATGGTGTCCCGGATATAACTCTGGGCCAGGGTGCGCAGGATCAGGGTGGGTTCCTGGCTGGCATACAGATAGGCCACCGGGTCCACCACCCGGTATTCCAGGAAAAAGTCCACATTCACAAAGTTCAGGTCGCTGGTGATCATCAGGCTTTCGCTGATGGTGGACTCGTTGGTGGCGCTGTCGTAACCGATGGAAATGCCCTTGATGGTCATGTCCACCTTCTGTACCCGCTGTATAAAGGGGATCTTGAAATGCAGGCCGCTGGTGGATACGGTGTGGGGCACCCCGAAGGTGGTGATGACGGCGTTCTCCTGTTCGCGGATGCTGTAGACGGAATTGCCCAGCAGCACCAGCACCAGGACGACCAGCACCGCCACCAGCCCCAGCCCCCGCAGACGGCGGGCGCCTTTGGCGGCGCCGTCCCCCTGGGGCATGCGGAAATTCAGATTCAGGTTCATGGTACTCCTCCTTGCCAATGAGATTTGGCACAGCCCGGGTCAGGGTCGGCGGGGCGGGTCCGGGCGAACCGCCCCCGAAACGAAAAGATAAACAAAAAAAGACTTTTGCCCCAGGCATCACCTGTGGTAAAAGTCTTGTCAACCCTTGCCGGGGGCTTGAATATCCGAGCCTTGCGGCTGTGCTTGTCGGAATCCAACACAACGGGCGTTGTGCAACTACTCCCTTTCGTTAGGATGTATCATATCATATTGTTATTTTATTGTCAATACGGTGGTTTCACAATTTTCACACACAAAATTGTGGAAGTTCCACAAAAAAAGCGGACGGTCCTGCAGCAGACCGCCCGCTTTTGGGTTCAGAATTCGCCCAGCAGAATTTCTTTCATGGCGCGCTTGGGCACGCAGTAATCCCGGTTTTCATCCAGGTAGTACCGCACGTCGTCCCCCTGCATGGGGACCACACGGCTGTGGTGGGCGGGATAGCCCAGGGCCACCACGCTGTGCAGCCGCAGGCGTTCCTGCTTATCCAGGCCCAGCAGGGTCTTGATGGCGGGACGGTCGATGGCGCCCATGATGCAGCTGCCCACCCCGTGGCCCCAGGCCGCGGCGGTCAGACTGCCCAGAGCCAGCCCCGCGTCGGTGTCGTTGACCCCGGGCAGGCTTTCGTCCTGGAACACCGCGATGAAGGCGGTGGGGGTCTCCCCTGCCTTGGGCTGGCCCTGTTCCGGCGGCAGGAAGGCCGCCCAGCGCACCAGACGGTTCATCTCGGCCACCACGCTGGGGGTCTGCACCAGCACATATTTCAGGGTCTGGCGGTTGGCGCCGCAGCTGGCGATGCGGGCCGCTTCCAAGGCATCCCGCAGCACTTCCTCGGGCACGGGTTTGGGCAAAAACCGCCGGTAGGTACGGCGGCCCCGCAGGAATTCCATCACATCTTGCATGGGCTACATCTCCTTGTTCTTCCGATTCGGGCCGCGCCCGCCTTTCTTTATTTTTATTATAGCACAGCCGTTTCAGGAATCAATCACCGTTTGGGTGCGCCCGATGCCCACCACGGCAGCGGTGAGCTTTTTCCAGGTGTTGCAGCCGCAGACGCCGTCGGCGGTGAGCCCGAAACTGCGCTGGGCCCCCTGCAGGGCGGTATAGGTCCTGCTGCCGAAGATGCCGTCCAGGGTGCCGGTGCTGTAGCCCAGGGCGTTGAGGGCATCCTGCAGGATCAGCACATAGGTGCTGCGGTCCCCCTTGCGGCAGGTGGGGTAGCCCGCGGTGGTGCCGGAACAGGCGGGCGTGCCGTACCGGCGGTCAAAGTGGACCCAGGTGGGGGTCATGGACAAGGGTTCCACATACCCCCAGGCCCCGGTGGCGGTGGCCGCGGCGTGGATCTTGCGGCGGTTGGCGGCGGTGGTGCTCTGTCCCACGTCGAAAGCCACCCCGGCGTAGTGCTGGCTGGCGGTGCCGTGGCCGCCCTCCCAGATTCGCTTGAAGGCGTACCCCACCGGAATGCCCGCCCCGTAGGTGCGGCGGGTCAGGTTCCAGGCTTCCATGGCGGCGGTGGTGGTCCACAGCACGGCGGCGTTGGAGGAGCCCCGGAATTCCCGCAGGGTCAGGGTATTGCCGTAGCTGTAGGGCATGGGATCGTTCTCACTCAGATCCCGGTAGATCAGGAATTTGTTGGCATAAACATCGTACACAAACAGTTTGGCCATAGCGGTCCCCTTCTTTCTGCGGCGCTCAGCTTTCCTGTGCCGCGTACGGGGCCGCAGCCGCACGCAGACTCAGCCAGGTGGCGTCATCCACCACGCCCACCGGGTCCAGGCCCACCTTTTCCTGGTAGGCTTCCAGCACCGCCAGGGTCTGGGCGTCCAGCACCCCGGTCTCCTCCACAAAGCTGTAGCCGCAGTAGACGCTGCCCAGCACGTTGAGCCACTGCTGGACCTGCAGCACGGCGGGACCGGCGCTGCCCGCCGCCAGGGCGGCCCCCGGCCAGACGCCCGCCGGTTCCGGCGCCGCAGCGGAGGGGGTGACGGTGTACAGAGCGGCGGCGGCATCCGCAAAGGTCTGCCAGTCTTCCGGCCCCACCTGCCCGGTCACCGGCAGGTTCAGCAGCTTCTGGGCTGCCCGTACGGCCAGTTCCACCGCCGCATCAAAGACATCGGTCTCGGCCGGGGCCGGGATATCCGGCAGCCACTGGGCCAGGAAGGCCAGCATCTGGGACAGGACCAGCACCTCGGCGCCCACATCCCCGGGTACCAGGGTGCGGGCGGGTTCGGGCAGGGGGGAAAGACGCACCACCGGCCCGCTGGCGGCCATACGCATGGCGTTCTCGTAGATGCTCTGCCAGGTGGCAGGCCCCACGATGCCGTCCACGGTCAGCCCCGCCTGCTGCTGCCATGCCTTCACCGACTCGGTGGTGGCGGCGCCAAAGACGCCATCCACCGCCACCGAAGGCACACCGGCCCAGTATTCGGCAATGAGGCGCAGATAGTACTGCAGTGCCCGCACCGGCGTTCCGGTGCTGCCCTGGCGCAGGGTGGTGACGAACTGTCCCGGCTCCACCCCGGGTTCCACCAGCTTGTTGGCCACGGCGATGCCCACCTCGTTGAGTTTGGTCCAGGTGGTCCGGCCCACCACCCCGTCGGAGGTCAGACCGAACAGGCTCTGGAAGGCCTTCACCGCCGCCGCGGTGCCGGACCCGAAGTTGCCGTCCACCGTCACCGTCTGCAGGGTGGGGTAGTTGTCGGCGGCGATGCGCAGCCAGAACTGCACCAGCCGCACATCGTTGCCCTTGCTGCCGGTGCGCAGGGCGGTGCCGGGGTAGGCGGTGCCGCCCATGTCGCTCTGCACATCCACCCAGGCGCCGTACAGGGCATCCCAGGTGACCTGCCCCACCACGCCGTCGGCGGTGAGGCCGTTTTCGGACTGGAAGGCTGTCACCGATCGTTCGGTTCCGGCGCCGAAATTGCCGTCCACCGTCAGGTCGGGGATGGCGGTGTCAAATTCGGCCAGAGTGGACAGCCAGAACTGCACCAGCTCCACATAGGCGCCGGTATCCCCCCGGCGCAGCACCACCCCGGGCCAGACGCCGCCGGTGACGGTGCCCGCCCAGCTTTCGCCCTCGCTGGTCAGCTGGGCCAGCTCCTTGACGCTGACGTAGATGAAGCTGATCTTGTACCAGGTGGCTCGCCCCACCACCCCGTCGGCGGTGAGGGAGAAGTATTTCTGGAACGCCTTGACGCTGCTTTCGGTGGCGGCGTCAAAGGTGCCGTTGACCGTAGGCTTGCCGAAGGCCGGGTAGTCCTTGGCAATGCGGTCCAGCTGCCGCTGGATGATCCGCACCGACGTGCCGGTGCTGCCCAGACGCAGAGCGGTACCGGGGTAGCTTTCGGGGATGGCGGCGATGTTGTTGGTGGTGACCAGGTTCACATCATTGCCGTAGTAATACCGCAGGATCTGCAAAGCAGTCTTGCCCTCGTTGGCCCGGTCCACCGTCCCCCACTGTTTCATTCCCTTGCAGGTCACCAGCTTGCCGTCACAGTACTCGGTGAAGTAGGGTTCGGCATCCCCGGTGCGGCGCACATAGGTGGAGAAAAGCTCCGCCGTCAGCCGTTCCATGACAGCATAGACGGTGCGGCCCTCGGTAAAGACCTGGTCCACGGCCGGAGAGCCGGTGATGTTGAAGTTGTAGCCCCGGCTGGGATACCACTCGGTCCAGATACGGTTCAGCGCCAGACTGATCTGGGCCAGGATATTGGCCCGCAGGGCCTGTTCCGGCCAGGTGGGATAGACCTCGCCGGAGGCCACGGTGGCGATATATTCCTGAAAGGGCACCGTCACATTGCGGGCGGTCTCGGTGGGGCGGCCCAGATGCACCGTGATGGTCTTGGGTACCACCACCTCGGTGAGCACCCTGCCCTGGGGGCAGTTTCCCGCCGGGGCCGGACCGCTGCCGCCCCGCCCCGAAAACAGGGGATGGGGCGGAATGGTCACATTGTTTTCCGCCGCAATGCCCGTGGTGGCCACCGCGGCGTCGGCGGGCAGGAACTGTAGCCGCGCCACCGTCTCCTGTCCGTCGAATACCTGCACGCCGCTCAGACGCACCGTCTGCCAGCCTTCCTTTTCGGCCACCAGGTCATACACGGCGTAAGGCCGCACCGACGTGTTCCCCTCGTCCAGACTGTAGGAACGGTCGGGGGCGGCCAGCCCCGTCTGTACGGCGGTGCCGTTTTCGTCGGTTTCCAGGCGGGCCACGACCACCCCGGTCTCGTCCAGAACGGTCACCCGCACCCCCGCCAGCGGCGCGGCCTGTTCGGCCAGGGCCGCGGCGATCCAAATACTGCCAATCGGCATAGGTAACACCTCCCTGCCAACAAAATATGTTTTTCCCCGCCCCCCTGTGCCCCCGCGGCGGAAAAAACAGGGAGGTGCCCTTCCCATTTTTCCGGGTTTGCGCTATACTGAAGGAAACAAATCCTACGGGGGTATATAGAATGCGCCATACCATTGAAAACGAACATATCCGCCTGACCGTGGACACCCACGGCGCCGAGGCTGTCAGCGTCATCAACAAGCAGACCGGAGCCGAGATGCTCTGGCAGGCCGACCCGTCCGTCTGGGCCCGCCACGCGCCCATCCTGTTCCCCTACACCGGCAAACTGACCGGCGGCAAGATGCGGGCCAAGGGGATGGAGTACACCGGCGGCCAGCACGGCTTTGCCCGGGACGTGGAACACACCCTGGTCAACCGGACCGACGACACCCTGGTGTTTGAGCTGCACGCCAATGCCGAGACCCTGAAGAAATGGCCCTATGCCTTTGTCCTGCGCTCCACCTTCACCCTCAACGGCAAGACCGTGGGCCACACCCTGACGGTGGACAACCCGGTGGAGGACCAGCTGCGGTTCGGCATCGGGTATCATCCGGCCTTTGCCATCCCCTTTGACGACAAGCACACCACCACCGACTACGAATTCCGGTTCAGCGAGCTGGAAAGCCCCCTGTGCATCAGCAGCCTGCCCAACGGTCTGCTCAACGGGCGGGAGTTCTACTATCTGGCCCGCAACACCAAGGCCATCCCCCTCACCGACGACCTGTTCCAGAACGACAGCTTCTGCATGGTGAACCTGCGCAGCGCCAACCTGGCCATTGTGGAAAAGGACACCGGCCGGATGGTTTCCTGCAACATTGAGGGATATCCCTATGTGCTGATCTGGTCCGCCAAGGCCAAACCGGTGCGGTTCGTCTGCATCGAGCCCTGGCAGAGCCTGCCCGGGGAGGAGAACGGCCCCATCGAATGGGACCAGCGCCCCTGTGCCGCCAGCCTGGAAGAGGGCGAGACCTGGTCCACCACCCTGTACACCACTTTTGAACGGTGATGGCCCGCTGTACACCCCATTGCCGCGCCCGGGCCTGGGCGCTGGCCGGCGCCCTGCTGGGCGCCGCTGTTTTTCTGGCCCTGTACGGCGTGCGGGTGCTGGACCCCACCGACGCCGGTTGGATGCTGCAGGCCGGGGCGGACCCCGCCCAGCATTATCTGGGATGGGTGCAGTACCGCCACAGTGACTGGCATCTGCCCTACCTGGGCATGTCCTATGCCACCATCTATCCCCACCGGGTCAGCGTGCTGTACACCGATTCCCTGCCCTTGTTCGCGGTATTTTTCAAGCTGCTCAGCCCGCTTCTGCCCGATACCTTCCAGTATTTCGGCTGGTGGGGGCTGCTGTGCTTTGTGCTGCAGGGGGCCCTGGGCCAATGCCTGATCGCCCGTGTGGGCGGCGCCCGCACCCACACCGCCCACGCCGCCGCCCTGGCGGGGGCGGGGGTGCTGCTGCTGTTTCCTGCCCTGCGCATCCGCATGTTCGCCCACACCGCCCTGGCCGGCACCTGGCTGGTGCTGGCTGCCCTGTGCCTGTGGGCCTTTGCCGGTACCCTGTGCCGCACCACCCTGCGGGCCTGTCTCTGGTGGGCCCTGCTGGGTCTGCTGGGCGCCGGGATCCACCTGTACTATCTGCCCATGATGGGCATTGTGGCCGTGGGCTGTGCCGTGGCGGCGCTGCTGCGCCGCCGGGGTGCGGCCTATGCGCTGCTGCCCATCCTGTCCTTCTGCGCCGCCGCCCTGGGGGAACTGTTCCTGCTGGGCGCTTTTTCCGGCAACTATTCCGGCACTTCGGCGGGCTGGCTCAACGGAGCCGATCTGGCCGATCTTTTTGTGCCCGGTTTTGATGACGGCTTTGAATCCTACGTCTATATCGGCCTGGGCGGGGTGCTGCTCTGCGCCCTGGCCCTGACGGCGGGGCTGATCGCCTTTGGCCGCCGGAAGGATAAGCCCGCCCTCTGGCGCCGCATCGCCCCCTGGGCCGTGTCGGCGCTGGTCATCGGTCTGCTCAGTGCCTTTGCGGCCATGTCCGACACCGTGACCTTTGCGGGGCACACCCTGTTCACCTGGCCCATGCCCGGACCCCTGCTCACCCTCTGGTCCATGTTTTCCTCCTGCGCCCGACTGGCATGGCTGCTAGGCATGCTGCTCCTGGTGCTGGGGGCCGGTCTGCTGCTGCGGGTCTGCGAACCCCGCTCCGCCCTGGCCCTGCTGGCGGTCTGTCTGGCCGTACAGGCGGCCTCCCAGTGGCCCTCCCTGACCGCCACCGCCGCCAATTACCGCAGCGATGCCCGCTACACCTACACCTCTCCCCTGCGGGACCCGGGGTGGCAGGCCGTGGCGGACAGCGGCCTGATCGAGCACCTGTCCTTTGCTTCGCTGGACTGGTCCTCCTCCACCTTCTGGGGATGCGCGGCGCTGGCGGCGGAAAATGACTGGACCATGAACAGCTTCTATCTGGCCCATATGGACACCGTCACCGCCGCCGACAGCATCCCCGCCCAGATGGACACCCTCCAGCCCGCCACCCTGTACGTTTTTTCCAGCAAGGGGGACGAGCTGCGCCGGGGTCTGTATGACCTGCATTACTACCGCCTGGACGGGGTGCTGGTGGGCAGCCTGGAAGAGCTGCCCCTGCCGCCCGCCGAGGCAGCCTCCGGCACGGTGGCCGTGGACCTGGACACCCTGGGATTTGCGGAAGGCTCTTCCAGCACCCATGATGCCGACGGCGGCATCACCCTGGCCGGCGGGGAGAGTGTTTCCGGGGCCGGCTGGACCCTGCTGCCCGGGCGGTATGTCTGTACCATCCGGGGCGAAGGGCTGGACCACTGCTATGTGCGCAGCGGTTATCACCTGGAAAAGCAGCCGTATCAGGCTCTGGACATCGTATTTCTGGAAGGCAGCGCCCAGGTGGTGTCCTTCCAGTTTGACCTGGGGACCAACGCCCCGGGATGGGAGTTTGCCGTTCATACCCTGGACGACCGTTCCCTGCGCCTGCAGGAAGTGACCCTGACCAAAATCAGTTGAAAGGAGGCGGCCTATGCCGTCCAATCTGCCGGCCGCCGGTGTGGCGGCCCGGGTGCGCCGCCGGCCCGCCCTTGTGGTCCTGCTGGCAGCGGAACTTCTGCTGCTGGTGGTGGCCTTTTACGGGGCGCTGCGCCCCCTGCCCGCCTGTACCTTTGCCCCCGCCGACCTGGAAAACTGGGCCGTGGAGGCAGCCCTATCCACCGACGAAGCGGGCCGTACCGGCAACGGCATTCCGGGACAGGCCCCGGCGGAGACCCTGTTTTCCACCCCGATGCTGGACCTGCCCGCCGGGTATTACCGGATCACCGTGCGCTACCGGGCCCAGGCCTGGGTGAATGACGACGGAAAGATCGCCGTTCCCAGCCTGAGTTCCTACACCGAGCAGTCCGGCACCGTGTACACCTATGAGGGACATCTGGACCCCGGTGCAGACAGCCAGCCCCTGGATCTGTGTGTGGGCGGGCACAGCACCGACGCCCGCCTGCTTCTGCGGCACAACGGCGCGGTGTTTTATCTGGAAAGCCTTTCCCTGGCCCCCAACCGGGCCCTGATGCTGCTGTTGGCGGCGGGGCTGGCCCTGGGCCTGCTGGCAGCCGACCTTCTGCTGGCGGCGCTGCTGCCCTCCAGTCCCCTGGCGGTGCCGGTCCCGGCCCGGGCGGCCCTTCTGGGGCTCGGGGGGATGGTGGTCCTGGCCTGCCTGCCCCTCTTGCAGAACAACGGGGCCATGGGCGGCCATGACCTGTACTTCCATCTGCAGCGCATCCAGGGCATTGCGGACAGTCTGGCCGGGGGCGAGTTCCCGGTGCGGCTGTACCATGAGGTGAAGAGCGGGTACGGGTACGCCCCCTCCCTGTACTACGGGGAGCTGCTGCTGTATCCGGCGGCGCTGCTGCGCCTGCTGGGGCTGGATCTGCGTCTGTGCTACCAGGGATATATCTGGGCCGTCACCCTGGCCACCGCCCTGGTGAGCTACCGCTGCCTGCGGGAGATCTTCGGCCGCCGCGGACCGGCGCTGCTGGGCGCCGCCCTGTATCTGCTGTCCCCCTACCGGCTGGTCTGCCTGTATGTGCGGGCGGCCGTGGGCGAATACACCGCCCTGCTCTTTCTGCCCCTCATCGCCCTGGGCCTGTGGCGGCTGTACACCGGCCGGGGCCGTGCCTGGGTCCTGCTGGCCGTGGGATTCGGCGGCCTGCTGCAGACCCACATCATCACCCTGATCCTCACCACCCTTCTGGTGCTGTGCCTGGTACTGGCCCTGTGGCGCCGGACCTTCCGCCGCCGCGTTCTGCTGGAATGGGGCAAGGCCGCCGGGGTCTGCATCCTGGTGAACCTGTGGTTCCTGGTGCCCTTTGTGAGCATGGCCGGGAGCCGGCTGTCCCAGAAAAGCGGCGGCCTGGACGTGCCCGGGCTGACGCTGGCCCAGCTGCTGACCCGGGGCGAAACCGCCGTCTGCGGGCTTGCCCTGCCCCTGGGCGGGGCGCTGCTCCTGTCTCTTATACACATCTCCGAGCCCACGAGACTGCAGCTAATCTCG
>ERZ1090860.215-NODE-216-length-36164-cov-33.722922_pt1 | contig 36164 bp, 31 predicted proteins | sample MGYA00478483_ERZ1090860 | MGnify/ENA primary metagenome ERZ1090860 (study PRJEB33644, sample SAMEA5815741) | chicken gut metagenome | biome: Chicken; feature: Gastrointestinal Tract; material: Caecum | place: Ireland | collected 2019-01-01 | study: A study of the...
CCCAAGGTGCTGATCTTTGACGACTCCACCAGCGCGGTGGACACCGCCACCGAGGCCCGCATCCGCAAGGCCCTGACCGCCCTGCCCGACGTGACCAAGATCATCATTGCCCAGCGCATCACCTCGGTGATGGAGGCGGACATGATCGTGATCCTGAAAGACGGCACCATCCACGCCGTGGGCACCCACCAGGACCTGCTGGCCCGGGACGAAATCTATCAGGAGATCTATGCATCCCAGATGAAAGGAGGGGACGGCCATGGCCAAGCCCTTTAACGGACGCCGCCCGCAGAACCTGCGGCGCACCTTGCAGCAGTTCGGCCGGTATCTGGGCCGGCACAAGGTGCTGCTGGTGCTGGTGGGCATCCTGGCGGCCATGAGCGCCGCCGCCAACCTGCTGGGCACCTACATGATCAAGCCCATCGTGAACCAGATCACCGACACCGGCAGCCTGTCCGGTCTGGTGGCGGGGGTAAGCATCGCCGCGGCCATCTACGCCGTGGGCGCCCTGTCCACCTTCGGCTACACCCAGATCATGGTGCAGGCCGCCCAGAAGGTCCTCAGCGACATCCGCCGGGACCTGTTCGCCCATCTGCAGACCCTGCCCCTGCCCTTCTTCGACGCCCAGCGCAAGGGCAACCTGATGAGCCTGTTCACCAACGACGTGGACACCCTCTCGGATGCGCTGAACAACAGCTTTGCCATGCTCATCCAGAGCTTTGTGCAGGTGGCGGGCACCCTGATCCTGCTCTTTGTGCTCAGCTGGCAGCTTTCCCTGCTGGTGATCGTGGGGTACGGGGCCATGTTCCTGTACATCCGGTACAGCACAAAACGCAGCCGCCAGTATTTCAGCCAGCAGCAGGCCAGCCTGGGCGAGCTGGACGCCTACATCGAGGAGATGGTCACCGGCCAGAAGGTGGTCAAGGTGTTCAACCACGAGCAGGCCAATCTGGACGGCTTCATCCGCCGCAATGAAAAACTGCGGGCCGCCGGCACCGGCGCCCAGACCTATGCGGGCACCATGGTCCCGGCGGTGGTCAGCATCGCCTACCTGAACTATGCGGTCATCACGGTGGTGGGCGGCATCCTGGTCATGCTGGGCCGCACCGACCTGGGCAGTCTGGCCAGCTATCTGGTGTTCGTGCGCCAGTCCAGCATGCCCATCAACCAGCTGACCCAGCAGAGCAACCTGCTGCTGGCCGCCATGGCCGGTGCGGAGCGCATCTTCAGCGCCATGAACGAAAAGCCGGAGATCGACGAAGGCACGGTGGAGCTGGTGGACCTGCGCCCCCAGGGCGGCAGCGGCTGGGCCTGGCGGGATTCCGCCCACCCGGATGCGCCGCTGGTTCCCCTGCGGGGGGATGTGCGGTTTGAGGAGGTCAGCTTCGGGTATGAGCCGGGGCAGACCATCCTGGAAGACCTGAACCTGTACGCCAAGCCCGGGCAGAAGATCGCCTTTGTGGGCTCCACCGGCGCGGGCAAGACCACCATCACCAACCTGATCAACCGGTTCTATGAGGTGAACAAGGGCCGCATCACCTACGACGGCATCGACGTGCGCCGCATCCGCAAGGACGACCTGCGCCACAGCCTGGGCATGGTCTTGCAGGACACCCACCTGTTCACCGGCACGGTAGCGGACAACATCCGGTTCGGCAAGCTGGACGCTACCCAAGAGGAGATCGAGGCGGCGGCGAAGATCGCCAACGCCGACTCCTTCATCCGCCGCCTGCCCCACGGCTACGAGACCATGATCACCGGGGACGGGGCCAACCTGAGCCAGGGGCAGCGGCAGCTGCTGGCCATTGCCCGGGCCGCCGTGGCCGACCCGCCGGTGCTGATCCTGGACGAAGCCACCTCCTCCATCGACACCCGCACCGAGGCCCTGATCGAAAAGGGAATGGACCGGCTGATGGAAGGGCGCACCGTCTTTGTCATTGCCCACCGGCTGTCCACCGTGCGCAACGCCAACGCCATCATGGTGCTGGAACACGGGCGGATCGTGGAGCGGGGCAGCCACGAGGAGCTGCTGGCCCTGCACGGGGAATACTACCAGCTGTACAACGGCATGTTCGAGCTTTCCTGAAATTCAGCTCACGGTGCATCCCGGGAAATAGTATTCCAGGATTTTGCGCCAGTCCGCCCCGCCTTCGGCCATGGCTTTGGCGCCGTACTGGCTCAGGCCCACCCCGTGGCCGTAGCCCCGGGTGGTGATGACGAACTGTCCGTTCCTCCAGGCAATGGCAAAGCAGGCGCTGCGCAGGTCCAGAGCACTGCGCACCGCCGTACCCGCGCAGGACACACCGCCGATCTCGATGCTCTGCACATAGCCGGCCTTATCCCACTGGCTGGCACCGATCCAATCTTCGGGGTCACCGTCCAGGGACAGTCCCAGGGAAGCCGCCGCTGCGGCGAACTGGGTATCGCTGTACTGGATGGTGACCTCGTATTCGTCACTGTACTTGTCCCAGGCCGAATCCACCCCGCACAGGTAGGACAGGGCTTCCCCCCACACCTGGCGGCTGTCCTCGGTGTGGCCGCTGCTGATGGCATGGTAGGCGGTCAGGGCGGGGGCCCCCTCATACAGCACCAGGGAATCCGCCGCCTGCTCGGCCAGTTTGGTGAGACGGGCCCAGTTTTCCTCAAAGTCCTCCCCCCACCGGGCGCGCAGGGCGGCCTCATCGGTCCAGCCGCTGGCCAGGGCGCTGTTCACCTGCAGCCAGCCGTCGGTGTCGCTGCCGCCGTGGTCCCGGCTGTACAGGGCATAGGTGTGGCTGGCCACCATCTGGGCAAGAAGGGCGTCATCCGGCCAGGTCAGGGGCATCTCGCTGGCGGCGGCTCCCGCCATGTAATCCACCGGACTTACCGACACCGTACCGCCCGCCGCGCCATCGTACAGCAGGACCGGTTCCCGGGCATCGGTGAGCAGGGGGTCCTCCGGGGCGGAGGTGGCAGCCGGTTCCGGCTGTGAGGGGGCGGCGGTCTCGGCGGTGGCGGACACCGCTGCCGGCACTGACGCCGGGGACCGGGGCAGCGCCAGACACAGGAAGGGGGCCGCGCCCGCCACTGCGGCCAGCACCGCCGCACACACGAAAGTCTGTTTCACAAGGGCACCTCCCGGCGGGGACAACTTGCATTTTGCGGCGCGGCAGGCTACAATAAGGAAACACAGCTGCGGCACCGGGCTTGTCCCGCCCGCTTGTTTCCAGTATATTCATCGGCCGGGGCGGATATGCCCCGCCGGGAAAGGCCGTCTTACATGACCCAAACCAACTCTTCCCCCCATCGTCTGCCGTTTTTCCTGATGCTGGGGTTTTGCCTGCTGGCGCTGGCCCTGCGCATAGCAGACCTGGCTTTCTGCACAGACCCGGCCACCGGATTTGTGACCGAAGGCCCGTTCTGGGCCCGCATTGCGGTGCCGGCGGCGGGGGTGGTGCTCAGCTATGCGGCGGCGGGCCGTGTCAACCGGCGGCCCCGGGCCCTGCTGGGGCCCTGCGCCGGCCTGGGCGTCTGCCTGCTGCTGCTCACCGCCGCGCTGGCATGCGGTGCCCTGCTGGGGGTGCCGGAACTGGCCGCCGCCTTTGACCCTCTGCTTCTCATCAGCACCGTGACCGCCCTGCTCTGCGCCCTGTGGTCCCTGCTGTGGGGGGTGCGCGCCTTCGGCCCGCTGGCCGACCCCACCCGCCGGCTGCCCGGTGCCCTCACCGCCCTGCCCGGGACCCTCTTTTTCCTGTGGCTGATGGTGGAACGCTTCGCCATCGCCCCTGCCTCGGTGATGCGGCTGGGCAGTACCCTGCGGGTGCTGAGCAGCGCCGCCGCCCTGCTCTTTCTGGCCATGGTGCTGCGGGTGTTCCTGACCCCGGGCCTGCCGGTGGGCCACGCGGTGTTTGCCGGGGGGATGATCGCCTTTCTGGTGTGCACCTGCCACGAACTGCCCCAGGCTGTCTTTGAGTTCTGGTGGGGCCGGTCCGGCCCTGCCGATCTGGCCACCGGCCTTGCCATGGGCCTTTGGGGCATCACCGGGCTGGTGTGCGCCTGGTATGCCGCCGGCGCGGGACTGCCCCTGCCCCCGGACCACAACTTCTACGCCAGAAAATAAGATTTTTGCCATGAAAAAAGCCCTGCCGCATCAGCGGCAGGGCTTTTTTGGGTTCACGGTTCCTGCGGGGCCCCCGGCCGGCAGACCGGCCCGAACCCGGCCGGGTCCCGGCGGTAGGCCTGTTCCCGTTCAGGGCTGTACCCGAAAACGGTCCCGGGCAGCACCGGCACAAGCTGGTCGATGAGCTCCCGTCCGTCCTCCGCGCTTTGCACAAAGATCTCGTGGCAGCGGCGTCCCGGCGGCTCGCTGCGGCTGTAGACCAGCAGCCGGTAAGCGGAGCCATGGCGGACCTGTCTGACCCGGCTGATATAGATCCAGGCCACATCCTCATGCTGCAGCATCCAGCTGCGGGGGCCTTCCAGGTTGATGAGCCATCCGTCCTCGGCGCTCAGCCCCCTCTCCCCCTTGCCCAGATGGACCACCGCGTCCAGGATCTGCACCTGCTCCTCCGGGTATGGGCGGTTCCGGCAGTAGTCGGTGATCTGCTGCAGGCGGGCGTCCCGCAGGGCCCGGGAAAGGTTCACCCCCGTCAGGGCAAAAAAGGCGATGGCCCCCAGCCCCAGCAGCAGGATGGTGCCGCCGTTCATCCCCCGGACCTTGCCCTGGACCAGCACCAGCGGCAGGAAATTGTCCAGTTCCTCCCCGGACAGCCCGTAAACCTGCTGCAGGTAATCGTAATACAGTTCCCGGGTCTCCTCATCCATGGGCCGGACCCCGCCCCGCACCGTGAGGCTGGACCCGTCCCAGAGGTAGGCTGCGGGGTTGCTGCGCCACAGCCCGGTCTGTTCCAGCACCCTGTCCCCCGCCGGGATCATCCGGGCGGGCACCTGCACCCCGATGAACGTCCGGCCGTCCGACAGCGGCACCAGATATTCCCGGGCAGTGACCGTCTCCCCGCCGATGGCGTCGGTGACCACCGTATCGGCGTACCAGTCCCAGATGGTGTCGATCTCCGCCGCCGCATAGGCGCCTTCCAGCTCCGACGGCGTCATGGCGTACAGGTCCCGCGGTCCCTGCACCAGCTGCCACAGTGCCGGCATCACCGCCGCCGCCAGCCCCAAAGCCGGCAGCAGGGTCAGCAGCAGGACCGGGATCCGGGCGCACAGGATCCGCCGCCGCATGTATCTGAGCGTGTCCATGGGCTGATTCCTCCTTATGGTTTTCAGTGTAGCACGATGCTGCCCCTTTGCCCAGGGGATTCACACATAGATCTCATTGCGGCGGGGCGGCAGGCGCTTGACCTCGGCATGGGGCGCGGCGGCCTCCCGCCAGGCGGCGGGGCTGGTGCCGGTCTCCCGCCGGAAAACCCGGCACAGATAGTTGGCGCCGGAAAATCCGCACAGGCTGGCGATCATTTCCAGGTTGTACTCCCGGTCCAGCAGCAGGAGCTTGGCCGCCTCGATGCGGGTGTGGGTCAGGTATTTCCCGGGAGAAATGCCCATCTCCGCCGAAAACACCCGTACCAGGTGGCACTTGCTCACCCCCAGGGCCTGGGCCAGGTCCTCCACCCCATACAGGGCCATATAATTGTTGCGGATGCTCTCCACCGCCTCCGCCACCAGGGGCGACAGGCGGCGGGGCGGCTCATCGGCGTGGGCCAGGGCGCACAGCAGGGCGTAGGGCGCGGCGCCCACGGCCGGGTCCGGGGCGGCGCCGGCCTCCGGGGCGGGGGCGCTGCACAGGCGGGCCAGCTGTTCGGCGGCGGTGGGACAGGCGGCACTGTCCACAAAGCGGGGCGCGGCCAGACCCTGCAGGAATTCGGTCACCGCCGACCCGTCCAGGCGCAGGCAGAGCAGGTGGCAGGGAGAGAGGGGCCGCAGGGTGATGGTGCCGAACCCCAGCAGGATATCCCCCGAGCTGCCGGTGGTCTGCACGGCGCCGGGGCCTTCCAGGGTACAGCCGCCGCTGGAAAGGACCCCCGTCCACAGCCCCGCCCCGTCCAGCACCAGGGGGTCTTCCCCCTGCAGTTCCCGGGTCTCGCAGGGGCGGCAGCAGCGTGTCCAGTCAAATATCAATTTCTGGTCTCCTATATCAATAAAATGCTATTTCTTTTCTCATTCTAAGCTGATATTATAAGTTTGTCAAGAAAATCAGGCGCCGCAAGGCGTCAATAAAAAACTATTTGGAGGGTACCATCATGGCCAGTATCAGCTGCCGTCATATCTACAAGATCTATCCCGGCAATGTCACCGCCGTCAAGGATTTCAACCTGGAAATCGCTGACAAGGAGTTCATCGTCTTCGTCGGTCCTTCCGGCTGCGGCAAGTCCACCACCCTGCGTATGATCGCCGGTCTGGAAGAAATTTCCAAGGGCGAGATGTACATCGGCGAGCGCCTGATCAACGACGTTCCCCCGAAGGACCGCGACATCGCCATGGTGTTCCAGAACTACGCTCTGTACCCCCACATGACCGTGTACAAGAACATGGCTTTCGGTCTGGAACTGCGCAAGATGCCCAAGGACGAGATCGACAAGCGCGTGCGTGAAGCCGCCAAGATCCTGGAGATTGAACACCTGCTCGACCGTAAGCCGAAGGCTCTGTCCGGCGGTCAGCGTCAGCGTGTTGCCCTGGGCCGCGCCATGGTCCGTAACCCGGCGGTCTTCCTGCTGGACGAACCTCTGTCCAACCTGGACGCCAAGCTGCGTACCTCCATGCGTACCGAGATCATCAAGCTGCACAAGAAGCTGGCCACCACCTTCATCTATGTTACCCATGACCAGACCGAGGCCATGACCATGGGCGACCGCATCGTCGTTATGAAGGACGGCGTCATCCAGCAGGTCGATACCCCGCAGAACCTGTACGATTATCCCTGCAACGTCTTCGTTGCCGGCTTCATCGGCAGCCCGCAGATGAACTTCCTGGACGGCACCCTGAAGAAGAGCGGCGACCAGTACATCATCGACCTGGCCGGCACCGACATTCCTCTGCCCAAGGCCAAGACCGCGGACGGCAAGCTGGACGCTTACGTCGGCAAGACCCTGAAGGTCGGCATCCGTCCCGAAGACATGAAGGACGACGAGGAATTCCTGGCCAAGCATCCCGAGACCAAGATCAACGCCGAAGTGGAAGTTTCCGAACTGATGGGCGCTGAGATTTACCTGTACCTGACCTATCAGGGCCAGAACCTGATGGCTCGCGTTGCCCCGACCTCCAAGGCTCGCCGCGGCAGCAAGGTCGTCATGGCCATGGATGCCAACAAGATCCACCTGTTCGATCCCGATACCGAACTGACCATCCTGAACTGATCCGGTATCACAACAGAACCATTTTGAACGGCGGCCCCGCCTATGCGGCTGGGCCGCCGTTTTCGTAAAATCATTTGGAACAGGAAACATCATCATGCGCATCACCGAACTGCTGAGCCCGCAGCGCATTGTGCTGGGGGCCAAAGCGGCCGACAAAGCCGCTGCCATCCACACCCTCACCGGGCTGCTCAACGCCGGAGGCTGCCTGCGTGACGCGGCCCTCTACGAGCGGGAAGTCCTGGACCGGGAAGCCCAGGGTTCCACCGGCGTGGGGGGCGGGGTGGCCATCCCCCACGCCAAAAGTGCCGGCGTGGAAAAGCCCGCCCTGGCCGCCATGACCCTGTGCGAGGACCTGGACTACGGCGCCCTGGACGGCGCCCCGGTGCGGCTGATCTTCCAGATCGCGGTGCCGGACACCGACGCCAACCTGCATGTGGCGGTGCTGGCCGATCTGGCCCGGCTTTTGCTGGAACCGGATTTCTGCACCCAACTGATGGAGGCCCCCACCCCAGAAGCCTTTTTGCAGGTCATTGCCGCCCGGGAGACCCCCGCCGCGGCGGGGGACCCGCCGCCCCACGAGCCGCAGCCGGCCCAGGGGCCCTGCTCGGTGCTGGCGGTGACGGCCTGCCCCATGGGGGTGGCCCACACCTTCATGGCGGCGGAAGCCCTGGAACGTCAGGCGGCTGCCATGGGCATCTCCCTCAAGGTGGAGACCAACGGCGCCGATGGACCCCAGAATGTGCTGACGCCGGCGGAGATCGACGCCGCCAGCTGCATTGTGGTGGCGGCTGACCGCACGGTGGACCTGAACCGGTTTGCCGGCAAGCCGGTGCTCATTGTGCCGGTGGCCGAAGCCCTGCGCCAGCCGGAGGCCCTGCTGCGGCGGGCGGTTTCCGGCGGTGTTCCGGTGATGAATCCCGGTGGCCGGGAGGAGGACAGCTTTTTCCCGCCACTGTCGGAGGCCCGGGACGGACTGCGCACCCGGGGCCGCCATGTGTACCAGCACCTGATGAACGGCATCAATCACATGATCCCCTTCGTCACCGGCGGCGGTATCCTGATCGCACTGGGGTATTTCCTGGACCGGGCCAATGTGGGGGACCTGACCTTCGGCAGCGGCACCTCCCTGTCCTGGCTGGTCACCCAGGTGGGGCAGCTCACCTTCCGCATGATGTATCCCATCATGGCGGGCTTTGTGGGCAGCGCCATGGCCGGTCCGGCCGCCCTGCTGCCCGGTATGATGGGCGGCTATCTGGCCTACCTGGGCATGACCATCGGCCCGGAAAGCGAGTGGATCTCCTCCGGGTTCTGGGGCGCCCTTCTGGCCGGGTTCGTATCCGGCTGGGTCATCCGGGGTCTGCGCAAGCTGTTCAGCCGGTTCCCGGCCGGACTGGACCCCCTCAAGACCACCCTGCTCTACCCTGTACTGGGTCTGACCATCATGGCCCTGTTCATGGTCACCGCCATCAATCCGCCCCTGGGCCACTTCAACGACTGGCTGTACCAGTGCCTGGAATCCATGCGGGGCGGCAGCAGCATCGTTTTGGGAGCTGTGCTGGGCGGCATGATGGCGGTGGATTTCGGCGGGCCTGTGAACAAGGCAGCCTACCTGTTCGGCACCGTCACCCTGGGCGCCGGCCAGGAACGCTTCATGGCTTCGGTCATGCTGGGCGGCATGGTCCCACCCCTGGGCGTGGCACTGGCCTGCACCCTGTTCCCCAGCCGGTTCAACAAGGCGGAACGGCATTCCTCCCTGATGAACTATCTGCTGGGCGCATCCTTTGTCACCGAGGGTGCCCTGCCCTTCGCCCTGCGGGACCCGCTGCGGGTGATCCCCAGCTGCATGGCAGGGTCGGCCCTGGCCGGGGCGTTGTCCATGCTCTTCGGGTGCGGTGTACCGGCCCCCCACGGCGGGCTGTACCTGCTGCCCCTGGCAGAGAAGCCCTGGCTGCTGCTGGGCGCCCTGGTCCTGGGTTCCGCTCTGACCGCCGGCCTGCTGGCTCTGCTGAAGCATCCTGTGACCGAAAACGAATAAACGAAAAAACCACCTCTGCGGGAGCATCCCGCAGGGGTGGTTTTTTCAGGCGGATCAGCCGTTGCCGTCCGTCGGTTCTTCAAAATTCAGGCGCTCTTCCTCCACCACCAGAGGCCGGTTCATGATGCGGGTGTTCATGGCCATGATGTACTCACCCAGAAATCCCATGAAGGCCAGCTGGACGCCGCCCATGAAAAAGACGGCGATCATGGTGGGGGCATACCCGGCGGCGAAGCTCTGCCAGGAAACCAGCTTGGCGATCAGGAAAAACAGGCCGAAGCAGAAGCTGATGAACGCCACCCCGAAGCCGAAGAATTCGGCCACCCGCATGCCCACTTTGGTGTAGCTGGTAAAGCTGAGCATGGCGGCATCGAACAGGCTGTACCAGTTGTTGTGGGTCTTGCCGGCACGGCGGCGGGGCTGTTCGTATTCGATCTCCTTGCGCTCGGGGCCCAGTTCGGCCACGATGCCCCGGATGAAAGGGGTGGGATCATGCAGGTCCCGCAGCGTACGGATGAAGCTCTTGTCGTACAGACCGAAGCCGGTGAACTGCTCGATCATCTCCACGCTGGACATCTTGCGGATGGTCTTGTAGTAACAGCCCCGCAGGAAATAGACCAGGCCGTTCTCCTGGCTCTTGGTCTTTTTGCCGATGACGATCTTGTAGCCCTTTTCCCATTCGGCCACGAACTTGGGGATCATCTCCACCGGGTCCTGGAAGTCGGCACAGATGGTGATGGTACAGTCGCCGCTGGTATGGATCATGCCGTAGTAGGGGCTGTTGAACTGGCCGAAATTCTTGCAGTTGAAGATGGCCTTTACATGCTTGTCCTGGGCGCAGATCTCCCGGATAATGGTCCGGGTCCTGTCCTGGCTCTTGTTGTCGATGAAGAGGATCTCATAATCATACTGGGGCAGGCTTTTCTGCAGCTCGTCCCGCACCGCCTCATAGATGGGGCGGGCGTTTTCCTCCTCGTTGTAGGTCGGGATCATCACCGAGATCACTTTTTTAGCCATGGTTATCCTTCCTCACCCATTCAATGGTTTTGCGGATTCCTTCCGGGAATCCGGTCCGGGGCACAAAGCCGGTGTCCTGCGTCAGGGGGGCAATGTCCGCCTGCAGGTACATGACCTGGTTCGGCCCGTAGGCCACCTGCCCGAATCCCAGGGGCAGGGCGGGATCGATGGCGTCCCGCAAAGCCAGAATGTACTCTTTCAGGGGTTGGGCCTGTCCGCTGCCCAGGGGATAGACCGCGCCGTTCTGGCCGCGGCAGGCCATACGGTAAAAGGCCTCGGCGGCGTCGGCGGAGTAGAGGTAATCCCACTTCTGTTCCCCCTGGGTCAGGGGCGGGCATTGTCCGGCCAGCAGAGCCCGGATGGTCCCGGAGATCATGGTGGCGGGGCCGTCGTGGGGCCCGTACACCGAGAGGACCCGAGCCCACACATGGTCCATCCCCAGGGCGGCGGCCTCGGTCCGGCTCATGAGGCCGGCACACAGCTTGGCCATGCCGTAGCCGTTTTCCGGGTTGGCGGGGGTCGCCGGTTCCAGCATGCCTTCCACCCGACCATACTCCGCCTGACTGCCCGCCCCCACAAAGACCCGGCAGCCCAGGGCGGCGGCCGCCCGCACCGCGTCGATGGTATACCGGATATTGTCGATCTGGGCAGGCATATCATTGCGGCCGGGGCCGATGGTATGGGCCCAGGCAAAGTGGAAGAAGGCATCGGCCTGCCCCACCTTGCGGGGCAGAGAGGCGTAGTCGGCGGCGTCACAGTCCACCTTGTGCAGATTCCCGCTTTCCGGCAGGGACGCGGCCCGGGGGCTGCCCGGGCGGCAGACCGCGTACACGGTCAGGCCGTGGTCCAAAAGGCATTGGCACAGCGCCGTGCCGATGGCGCCGGTGGGGCCGGTGACCACGGCGGTTCTCAGGGTACGTTCCATGGCAGGCGCCTCCTTATTCTTCCGGCATCAGGGGGATGAACATGTTCCGCTCCAGTTCCTCCCGGGGCAGGAAGGGGGCCAGGTCCTCCAGCGGCGGGCTGACCAGGGTGCCGTCAGGCAGGCGCTTGGTGCTGCTCTTGGGTTCCCAGACCTGCTTGGTATCGGTGAAAATTTCGCAGAACAAGGGGCCGTCCATGGCCAGGGCCTGGTCCACCGACTCCTTCATTTCGGCGTTGGAGTGGGCGCACAGGTAGGGGTAGCCGAAAGCTTCGGCCAGCTTTTTGTATTCGGGGAAGGACAGGTCCCCGGATTCCGGCCCGATGCCCACCTTGCAATGTTCCTTGAACAGGTTGTTCTGGGTCAGCCGGATGGAATGATACCCCTGGTTGTTGATGAGGAAGATCTTGATAGGCAGACGGTTGGTCAGGATGGTCTGCAGTTCCTGCAGGTTCATCATGATGGAGCCGTCCCCTTCCAGGCAGATGGTGGTCCGGCGGCCCCCGCCGATGCAGGTGCCGATGGCGGCGGGCAGACCGTAGCCCATGCTGGCCACGGCGCTGTTGTTGGCCATGCGGCTGCCTTTCTGGATGACGTAGGCCTGGTTGCCCACCACGCAGCAGGCGCCGTTGGACACGGCGGTCAGGCTGTTCTCCGGCAGGCGGCTGCTCAGGTACCGCACAAAGGCGTAGACGTTGGCGGTCTGGCCGTTCTCCTCCCACTGACGGGGCAGCACGGCCGGGTAGTCCAGCTTCCAGCGGCGGCAGGTCTCCAGCCAGGATTCCTGACGGCACACCGGGGCCAGGGGCGCGGCGGCGGCGTCCAGTTTTCCCAGGAAATCCGCCGCGTCCGCCCAGACCGGCATCTCCACATGGAGGGTGGGCTTTTTCAGTTCCGCCGGGTCGATGTCCACCATGATGACCTTGGCCGCCCGGGCCCAGGTTTTCCAGTTATAGCCCACCTGCCGGATGGAGATGCGGGTGCCCACGGCCAGGATCAGGTCGGCATTCTGGATGGCCCAGTTGCCGGGGCGGTCGCCCATGTTGCCGGCACGGCCGCAGTACAGGGGGTTGTCGTCCTCGATGAGGTCCACCGCGTTCCAGTAGGTGACGATGGGGATGTTCAGCTTTTCAGCCACCGAGCGGAAGGCATCGTACGCCCCGGACAGCCGGATGCCGTATCCGGCGTGGAACACCGGGCGCTGGGCGCCGGCGATCAGGTCCAGCACCTGCTGAATGGTGGCGTCCTCCACCGGCGGGGGCAGTCTGGCGTCGTCCTCGGCGGGGTCGTAGCCTTCCAGGGTATCGGTCTCGATGTAGCCGCCCTGGTAGTTCACCGGGATGTCCACCCACACCGGGCCGGGGCGTCCGGTGGTGGCCAGGTGCCAGGCCTTCTCCAGGATATAGCGGATGCGGGTGGGATCCTCCACCATGACGGCGTATTTGGTCATGGGGGTGACCGACTTCACGATGTCGTATTCCTGGTCCCCCACCGCCCGCAGGGGCAGGCCGTCGGTGAACTGCATGGCATAGCGGGCGGTGGTGTCGTACCGTACCTGCCCGGAGACCACGAACATGGGGATGGAGTCTAGCCAGCCCCCCAGCACGCCGGTCAGGGCGTTGGTGCCCCCCGGGCCGGTGGTGACGCACACCGCCGCGATGCGGTTGTCCAGCCGTGCGTAGGCCTCCGCCGCCATGGCGCAGGCCTGTTCATGGTGGTTGTAGGTCACATGCAGACCGGGATGGTGCCCGAAAGCATCATTCAGGTGCATGGCACCGCCGCCCACCACCGAAAACACATCGGTGACACCGTGGGCGCACAAGAAATCGGCCACATAATCGGCCAGACGCTGACGCATAATGAACTGCTCCCCTTTTCTTTAATAATTTCGCGACCAGACCCAGGCAAAAATGCGCAGAAACACTCCGCGAGGCAAAATCCGGTACAACATCTTTTCTGCCGTGAACAAAAATCCTTTTTTCGGCTCCGCCGCAGGCAGATCTTTCCAGGGTGAGCGCTTTTTCCATTCCTCATAAAGCGGTTTTGCCGGATGCAGATTGTCCCCTTTTTCCCAGGGATAATTTCCCAAAAAGCGCAGGAAATGAACGATAGCCGGGTGTTCTATCCCCGTTTGCAGTTCCTGCGGGGTATAGAAGGAGGCCGGCTGCCACCGGAACACAGAAAAATACTGCTTGACCGTATATGCCAGATGGATTCCCTGCAGATTGTAGCAGACCGGCAGACGAAGGATCCTCCCCCGGAAAAAGTCATTGAGAAGGTCCTGGTCATTCAGCGCATAGCGGCTTACATTGCGGGCCAGATGCGCCATCATCTGCTGCTGCAAATTACCGGGCCGCCAGACATCCAGATCAAACAGAAGAACCCCTGCATTGTAGTAAGAATCGTCTTCTCCCATACCCAGGCGCTTTCGGTCATGGAAACAAAGCGAATCGCAAACAGCTCCCACCGGACAGTCTTTCATGTCCATCTGCATCAGCTCAGCCAGACTGCCGCAAACCGCCGTATCCGAATCGATCCAAAGGAGGCGGTGAACATGTTCCGGTATCTGTTCCAGAACAAAAAAGCGCAGCCAGGTTGCCATGGATCCATTCCATCCGGCACAGTTATAAGCATGAATCCGTTCCACCGCTTTCTCTGTATCGAGAAAAACGATGTTTCGCTGGTAATGGTGGACCAGATCTGTCATTTTCTGCACCGTTTCAGCAGAAAATTCCATCGGTGCCAGATAGATGGTCACAGAATCCGCCTGTCGGTTGTTTTCCAGCAAAGAGGTGATGGACACCCCTGTGTGGGGAGCATAATTTTCATCGCAGGCATATAAAACATTCAGTTCGTATTGTTCAGTCCTGCTCACGTTTTTCCTCCTCTTTGCAATACACGGTAAAGAGCGGCCGCTGGTGCCAGACAGTGCAGGCGCATGAGAATCACCAGCACCAGAGATTTATAGAACGTATTGGTGCGATAAGGCGAACGAGCACGGCTGTAGAGAAGCGGATTGTTCAGGCAATCCGGCATGGCACGGTTCAGCAGGGCGGTCAGTTCCCGCAGCTCCCCACCGTTGCGGGTGGAAAACACATCCGCCAGATAGATACGCATGACCACCGCCTGCAGCTGCCAGGCATCCTCCTGCCCCAGCTGCGGCAAAAGCTGCGCGGTCAGGGCCGTGATTTCTCTGAAAAGGTTCAGATAGTACCACCGGGACGTTCTGTCCTTCACGGAGGAGGTGGACTGCCCATTGTGGTAAAAGTTGTATACGACCTGATGGACAAACGCCGCCTGCCCGCAGTGGGCGTTGAATCGCTCGATAAAATCAAAGTCATCGGGATAGCAGTCCGGGCGGAACCATATATCCTGTTCCACATACACCGCCCGCCGGTACAGGCAGCCATGGTGCTGGAACTGATTCCATTTGGAAGGATGCGGCGGCACCTCCTCCACCTGGCCGGTCTCAAGAACCCCGTTGCCCTTGTCGGTCACATTGCGGAATCCGGCAATGATCCGGTCTGCACCGGTCTGTTTTGCTTTTTCCGCCAGCAGTTCCAGACAGTTGTCGTCCATCCAGTCATCTGCGTCACAGAGCATCACATACTCGCCCCGGGCATTTTGCAGGATGCGGTTCTTGTTGGCCATCACCCCGCCGTTTTTCCCTTCCACCAGGCGGATGGTCATATCCGGGTGATTTTCCATGAAGGAGCGGATGACGGCTACCGAATCATCGGTGGAACCGTCATCACAGTACAATACCTCAAAATCCCGGAAGCTCTGCCGTTTGATGGCCTCAAAGGCGCGGGGCAGGAACCGGGCATAGTTATAACTGGCAATGCCGATGGTGATAAAGGGTGTCTCTTTCATCTTTGCAGTTAATATCCCTTTCTACTAACCGGTGCGACCTCCGTTAAAAAATCTCTTTTTCTTACGTTGTTGCCCAATCAAGAAATCGCTGTGTATCATGTTCAAATTTTTCCTCTTCATGCCGTATCTTGTTGCGATATGTATCAAAATCCTGTCGGCATGATTCATAATTGTTCAAAATAAAACGAATTTTCTTTTCCACATCCGCCAACGGCATAACGCCTTGGTCGATCTTGTATTGGGAAGGCACGGGAATATCAAATTCGTTTTTTGCCGCCCCTCTTTTACCTGTAAGTATACAGCAACCACTGATTGCCGCTTCTCTGGGAATCCGGTCTTTTCCTGGATGTTCACCAAAATCAATATACAGTTTGCTTGTCTGCATTACATGGCTCATCTGATCAGGGGTCATCCCCTGAAGCGGCTGCCATTCCAGGTCCACCATCGCAATCATAAGCTGTTGTGTATACTCAAATCCTTTTTTGGGATTATATAACACACGATTTTGTTTGATCTGACTTTGTTCTTTGTACGCGTTTTCAATAAAGGCATGATTCAAGTAATCGGAAAGTTCCATTTGGCATTCCGGCTGTATGCTCAACTTCCTTAAATGTTCCCGGGCATAATAACTTTGATAAAGATGCATTACATGACAGTCTGTCAAAATCGGAGCAAAAAGTCCGAACCCCGTGTTAATTCGGTAACTCCATTCTTTTTTCTTTTTATAATAATTGTCTACGCTGAGCCACCAAATCACCTTTTTAACTTTGTGATATCTGCGCAGCAGATGGGTTCCAACTTCCGGTACAACAATAGTATTTTCCGGCGAATCCAGTATTTTATCCGAAATTGGATTTTCGTAAGAAGCATAGCGGTCTGAAACCTGTTGGTTTGGTTTTACTATAAAATAGGAATAGTAATAAACCATGGACGCCGCTCCGCCCAGGTTTCGAATTTTCATACAAAGCTGTTGTAAAAGTTCCGGACCACCAGAAGCCGCGTTACAAGGTGCGAAAATGTAAATCATGCGTCTTCCTCCATTTAGGAATAAATAGCTCTTCTGTTTTCAGCTTTTGTTCTTTGCAAAAACCGAAAACACGAATTTAAGGGCAGGATCCTTCAAGAACGCAAGTTCCAATAGATAGACAGCAATACAGGGAATTACGACTATCACAAGTCCCCATATTCCTTGCGGAGCAATACCATTTATAGCTTCACCCAAAACAGCCACAGGGGCAGAACATAGACAGTAACGCACGAACAAGCGCCCAATCGGCTTAAAGTTCAATACCTCATGTACCGTATATGCTTGTATACAGGGAACGCACGTCTCCGCTATCACAGAAGCAATGGCAGCTCCTAAAGCACCAAAACGCGGAATCAAAAACGCGTTAAATCCCACATTAACTATGGAGCCAATCATGACAGACCGTGTCAGGTATGTTTCTTTTCCGGTAGGAACCAGATACTGCATTCCTATTACGTTGCTGATACCAATGATAGGTATCAAAAAAACAAGAATATACAGCAGCGGAACAACCTCCTCAAACCCGTTCCCGTAAAAAATCGGTACAAAGCGTTCTGCCACCAAAAGGACGCCAACCACCACCGGGCATGCCAGACAGAATATCACGCGGAAGGAAGTCTGCAGCATTTTTTCGATTTCGTCATATTTTTCTTCCCGCCATAGGATAGCTACCCGCGACGCCATAACCGTCCCAATTGACGTAGTCAATGTGGTCAGCACCCGAATAAGTTTCTGGGCCTGTTCATAATAGCCGTTCTGTGCATCAGATCTGGTTATCACACCAATCATGGTTTTATCCAAAACCGTATAGACCTGAATGGCCACCTGGGCCACAAACAGGCCCAGTGCCGGTTTCAGATGCTGCCCAAAAGCAAGGGGCCGCACCACGGCGCCGCGCTGCAGGTACCGGGGCACAAATGTCCATTGGGCCAGGTTGCCGGCCACCGTCATGCCGCAGTAGATCACTACATACATGTTCAGGTCCGCCGCCGTGCGCACCAGCAGGAAGATCAGCGCCACGCTGAGAATCTTGCAGATTCCGTTGCACTTGGTGATGGTGGCAAAACTCTCTTCCCCCTGGAAGAACCAGGAGATATCAAAAGCCACCCCCAGCAGCTCAATGGCGGACACCAGGTACAGCACCGGGGCGCCGCAGGCGGGCAGCACCACCACGCCATACACCGCCAGAGCCACCGCCGTTGTGACAACGCGCAGCAGGAAAATCTGCCAGAACGCCTGGGTCTGGGCCGCCGGGTCGGTCTTGAGGGAGGCGATCTTCCGCTGACCGTACAAGGTGGTACCCAGCGTGGCCGCCAGCACAAAGTAGGACACGATGGACTGGGCAAAGGAATACCGGCCGATGCCTTCCGCCCCCAGGACCCGGGACAGGTAGGGGGTGGTGACCAGCGGGACAATATACAGCAGGATCTGATACACCAGATAGAAAATAAAATTTTGTGACAAAGAATTCTTTTTCATATTTATTGCGCTATGTTGTACCGATGTTTCACTGCGCTGCTTCCCGAATGACCCGGGCCATATAGTCGATCATGGCGTCGGTCATGCCGGGGTACACGCCCACCCAGAAGGTGTTGTTCATGATGAAATCGGTGTTGGTCAGCTCGCCCGCCACCCGGTAGGCGTCGGTGCCGCGGATCTGGTCGAAGCAGGGATGCTTGATCAGGTTGCCGCTGAACAGAAGCCGGGTCTGCACGTTCTTGGACTCGATATACCGGGTCATGGCGTTGCGGTCCAGGCCGCTTTCCGGCCGCACCGAGATCAGGAAGCCGAACCAGGACGGCCGGCTGTTGGCCGCCGGTTCGGGCAGGATGAGCTTGTCCGCCGCGGGCTCCAGCGCCGCCCGCAGACGGTCCCAGTTATGGCGGCGGCGCTCGATGAAGGCGGGGAACTTTTTCAGCTGCTCGCAGCCGACGGCCGCCTGCATGTCGGTGACCTTGAGGTTGTAGCCGAAGTGGCTGTACACATACTTATGGTCGTAGCCGAAGGGCAGTTCGCCGTACTGGCCGTCAAAGCGGTGGCCGCAGAAGTTGTCGTGGCCGGAGGGGCACACGCAGTCCCGGCCCCAGTCCCGGTAGCTCTTGATGAGCCGGTTGAGCAGGGGGTTATTGGTGTAGACGCAGCCGCCTTCGCCCATGGTCATGTGGTGGGGCGGATAGAAGCTGGAGGTGCCGATGTCCCCCCAGGTGCCGGTGAACCTGGTCTCGCCGTTGATGGTGTACTGGGTGCCCAGGGCATCGCAGTTGTCCTCCACCAGCCAGAGGTTGTGCTTGTCGCAGAAGGCCTTGACGGCGCTCAGGTCAAAGGGATTGCCCAGGGTGTGGGCGATCATCACCGCCTTGGTCTTGGGGGAAAGGGCCGCTTCCAGCCGGGTCACGTCGATGTTGTACTGGGGCACGGTCACGTCCACAAACACCGGCACCGCGCCGTACTGCAGCGCCGGGGTGACGGTGGTGGGGAACCCGCAGGCCACCGTGATGATCTCGTCCCCTTTTCTGATCTGGCGGTCCCCCAGTTCGGGAGCGGTCAGGGCCATGAAGGCGATGAGGTTGGCGGAGGAGCCGCTGTTCACCAGATTGGCAAAACGCACGCCGATCCACCGGGCGAATTCCTTTTCGAATTCATCCGCAAACCGGCCGGTGGTGAGCCAGAAATCCAGCGTCGCATCGGTGAGAGCGCACATCTCTTTTTCGTCAAAGACGCGGGACGCATAGGTGATGCGGTCTCCGGGGCGGAACTCCTCTTTCTTTTCCTTGAAATCGTGGTAATACTGCGCCACAAGGGCCTTGATCTGTTCACGGGCTTCGGCTTCGCTGGACCAGGTTTTCTGCATGGTGTCCTCCTTCGTTTCAAACAGACTCCGCAGGGAGCCGTATCATGGGTTTATTCAGCCGGCGCAGCTGTCTGGCCGACGGTTCCTCAGAGACCGGCCCCGTACCTGTTTTCCTTTTTTCAGGGCCACAGGCTGATGCGCCGGGAAATGATGTTGTCATCCCGGACGGTGACAAAGTAATCGCCGTTTTCATCCGGCTCGGTCCGGGGCAGGTCCTGCAGGCAGGCTTCATGCCAGACTTCGCTGCCGTCCTCCCCCAGGGTGATATAGCTCAGGATCGCATCCGCCGGGACCTTATCCCCCTGGATGTAGACCTTCACGCTGTCCGCATAGCGGGTCATATCGTCGGTGACATGTGCCACCCACGCCACGTCATATCCTTCGTAATCGCGGGCATAGCACAAAAAGTAAATAGGTTCGCCGTTGGGCTGAGGATCGTTTTCCCACGCATCCACATGGTAGGCATTGCGGCTGCAGTCGCCGTACCGCAGGAAGAAAGCCTCCTGGGCGCCCTTATCGCTGCCCCAGACATTGAACTCGCACACCAGGGGCGAATCCTGGGGCACATCCGCCGCCAGTCCGGCCTCCACACTGTCGCACAGGAATTCGTAGGTGGCGCGCTTCTCCGTTCCGTTGTGCTGGCGGGTGGCCGCCCGCTGATAGGCTCCGCAGGCCGTCAGCCCCAGGATGACCACCACGGCAAGCACGACCATACCCCAGCGGGCATACCGGCTGCCGCGCACCAGGCGGAACAGCCAGACCAGCACCACCAGGACCATCAGGGCCACACCGAAAGATTCCACCGCCGCCGGGATGTACGCGGTGGTCCAGGTCACCCAGCCGTCCTGATACTTGCCGGACAGGCCCACCAGAAAGGCCGGTCCCGCCAGCATGGACAGTCCCATCAGGAACAGAAATACACTCTGCCTTTTATCCGGTTCCGGACGTCCCAACCACAAAAAGCAAACCACCACGGCCGCCAGCACCAGCGGCCAGAAAAAGTCCCCTGCCGTGTAGGAAGTGGGGTGGTAGTCGGACAAAAGGATGGTATTCAGCGGGAATCCGGCGGACATCTGCTGTACCCAGGTCAGAGCGATCTCCTTCAGATCAAAGGAGGCCTGCACGCCGGCATAGGATTGGCTCCCGGCAGAGGTATTCAGCCGGGAACTCATCACATACAGGCACAGCGCCGCCACTTCGCCGCCCAGGAACGGCAGGCCGAGGCGCACCGCCTTCCAGAAGCGAGGTTCCAGCACAAGGGCCAGAAACCCAAGCATGAGGATATAGGTATATCCGATTTCATAGGTGCCGCAGGTCCAGAATGTCAGCAGCGCGCCCAGCACGCCCCAGCGCCAATGCCCCGTCTTATGCAGCGCCACCATGCACAGTCCTGCCAGAAGGGCCGGACACAGGGCCATCTGCGGCAGGGCTTCGTAGCTGAACATTCCGTTGCTGGACCAGTCCGTCCACAGGCAGAGCATCAGGGGCAGCAGGGCAAAGAGGGCTCCGCCCAGCCGTTTGCGGCCGGTGGCTTTGGTCACAAGCAGGCCCAGGAGGGCTGCATCCACCAGGGTATGGCCGATGATGAACAGCCGGTACCGGTCAATATTGCCCTTGAACCAATAGCGCAGGGGCACCGGAAGGGTGGAAAAAGGGAAAAAGCGGCTGTTCTGCAGGGTAAGAGCCTTCCAGATGCCGGCCGCTTCCTGTTTCATCAGCCCCCATACAGAGCCGTGTGTCAGTTCGTAATAAGACCTGAGGTTGTTGACCTGATCGTCCCCGCCCAGCGGCGCCAGCAGCGTGACCCTCAGATAGCTCACGGCCGCCGCCAGTGCCACTGCCAGCAGTATCCACCAGAACCAGGCCGCCCCCGTGAGAGCGCGGACATTTCTTTTCCGTGTTTCCTGTTGCTTTTTCACCTTGTCTGTGTTCTCCTCTGTCATCAGCATCCGTGCAGGAATTCCGCGATCTCCGCATCCATCTCCGCCGGGATATCCCCACCTGCCAGCCAGACCTTGCCGAAACGGCAGGTCATGCGCATGCACTCCTCTATATGCCAGCGGGGATGCCAGCCGAAGGCAGCCTTGAGCTTGCTGCAGTCCAGCTTGAGGAAGTTGGCTTCGTGGGGGGCATTGGCTTCGGCGCGGTTCTCCCACCGGGCACCTTCGCCCCAACAGCGGCAGAACAGGTCCACCAGATCCCCGGTGGTGACGCAGTCGCAGTCGTCCGGGCCCACATTGTAATATCCCGCAAAGGCCGGGTCCTCATACTGGGCCCTGGCGATCATCAGATACACCGCCAGCGGTTCCAGCACATGCTGATAAGGGCGGGTCGAATAGGGATTGCGCACCCCGATCGCCTCGCCCTTGGCCATGGCACGGATGCAGTCCGGAATGATCCGGTCATTGGCGAAATCCCCGCCGCCGATGACATTGCCGGCCCGGGCGGTGGACACCGCCACCCCCATGCCGTCCAGAAAACTGCATTTATAGCTGTGGGTCACCAGTTCGGAGCAGCTCTTGCTGTTGGAGTACGGATCGTATCCGTCCAGAGGCTCATTTTCCCGGTAGCCCCAGTGCCATTCCTTATTTTCGTATACCTTGTCCGTGGTGACGTTGAGCACCGAACGGGGCGGCTGTGCCGCCGTGCGCACGCATTCCAGCAGGTTCACGGTGCCCATCACGTTGGTCTCGTAGGTGTAGCGCGGGTCCTTATAGCTGTCCCGCACAATGGGCTGTGCCGCCAGATGCAGCACGATCTCCGGTCTTGCCTGCTCAAAGGCCGCCTTCAGAGCGTCCATGTCCCGGATGTCCCCGATGACGCTGGTCATCTTTCCGTCCAGATCCGCCATGCGGAACAGGGCAGGGTCGGTGGGCGGTTCCAGGCTGTATCCGGTGACCAGGGCACCGGCGCCGGTGAGCATCCGGCACAGCCAGGTTCCCTTGAACCCGGTATGCCCGGTCACAAACACCCGTTTGCCTGCAAAGAAATTCAGGTCCAGCATCAGTCGTTCCACACTTTCCAGGGCGCCTTGCCTTCCGCCCACAGTTTTTCCAGCTGGTTTCTGTCCCGCACGGTATCCATGCATTTCCAGAATCCCCCGTGGCAGCGGCTCTGCAGCTGCCCCCGGGCGGCCAGGGTCTCCAGCGGTTTCTTTTCCAGGACGGTCTCGTCCCCTTCGATGGCATCAAAGATCTCCGGGTTGCAGACCATGAACCCGATGTTGATCATGCTGCCGTCCATCTCCTGCTTTTCCCGGAACCCGGTCACCAGACCGGTGTCATCCACATCCAGCACCCCGAACTGCTGGCCCACATTGTAGCTGGACATGGTCACCGCCTTGCCATGGGCACGGTGGAAGCGCTCCAGCTCGTTCAGGTCGATGTCGGACACACCATCGCCGTAGGTCAGCATGAACGGCTCCTCCCCCACATAGGGGCGCACCCGCTTGATGCGGCCGCCGGTCATGGTGTTCAGGCCGGTGTCCACCACCGTCACCTTCCAGGGCTCGGCGTGCGAGTTCAGCACCTGCATGGAATTGGTGGCCAGATCGAAGGAAACATCCGCGTTGTGCAGATAGTAGTCAAAGAAATACTGCTTGATCACATCCTGCTTGTACCCGGCGCAGATGATGAAATCGGTGTAGCCGTAATGGGCATACCCTTTCATGATATGCCACAGAATGGGTTTGCCGCCGATCTCCACCATGGGTTTGGGTTTGAGAACGCTCTCTTCGCTGATGCGTGTTCCAAACCCGCCGGCAAGGATTACTACTTTCATACTGTCACCTACCTGATTGCATGCTTACTGATAATTCTACCATATCCGGCGGCTTTTGACAATGAGTGGGAATACTTTTCACTTTGTTCATTTGTTGAATTTCCTTGGGTGATATGGTACACTGACTTTATATAATAACACGAAATTTCTTTGTAAATTGCTGTCGCATTTTCTGCTGCCGGACATGGAGCCGCCGGAAAAGAAAGGGGCCGTTATGCCGAAAATCGGGATCGTCATCTCCAACTACAATGGCTGGCGGGATACCCGGGTCTGTCTGGAAAGTCTGCGCCATCAGACCTTCCGGGATTTCGAGGTCATCCTGCTGGATGATGCCTCCACCGATGATTCGGTGCAGCAGCTGAGCGGCATGCTGGACGACAATGTGGTGTTTTTGCCCCAGACGCGCAACCAGGGCTTTGCCGCCATCAACAACCTGGGCATCCGGCGGGCGCTGGCGGACGGTGCGGACTGGGTGATGCTGCTGAACAACGACACTGCCTGCGCCCCGGATATGCTGGAAACCCTGCTGCAGCAGACCCCGCCGGATGGGGTGAGCTGTCCCAAGATGCTCTTCATGGACCCGCCGGACGAGATCTGGTTTGCCGGCGGCACCCTGGACCGGAAAACCGGCAAGGTGGTCCATCTGGGCGGGCACGCCAAGGACGGGCCCGATTTTTCCCGGAAAAAGCAGGTGGGGTTCATCACCTTCTGCTGTGTCCTGCTGCCCCGGAAGGTCATCGAGGCTGTGGGCTACCTGGACGAATCGCTGTTCATGTACTGCGAGGATGTGGACTACTGCATCCGCCTGACCGACGCCGGCGTGCCCATGTGGTACCTGCCGGATGCGGTGCTGCACCACAAGGCCGGCGGAACCGCCGGGGGCATGCTCTCGGTATACTACATCACCCGCAACACCCTGACCCTGCGCTGCCGGGGCCGCTCGGCGGCTTTCCGCCGTCTGGCCGGGACCCTGGCGGCCCTGAAAGGCGGTTTTTGCTGTCTGGCTGCGGCCGCCCTGGGGCATCACAAAGGCCGCAGCTACGGCGAATGGCGCGGCGCCGTGGACTTTCTGAAAGGCCGCACCGGCCGCATGCCCGCCCCCTGAGAACTGTACCGGACAAGGAGTGATCGTATGTCCCCTCTCATCTCGGTGGTAGTCCCTGTATATAACAGCGCCCCTTATCTGGAAACCTGCCTGCGGAGTCTGCTGGCCCAGACCTGGCAGGACTGGGAAGCCATCCTGGTGGATGACGGCAGCACCGACGGTTCCGCCCGCCTGTGTGACACCTGGGCAAAGAAGGAGCCCCGTCTGCGGGTAATCCACCAGAAAAACGCGGGGGTCTCTGCGGCCCGCAACGCCGGCATCGCGGCGGCCCGGGGCGAATATCTGGCCTTTATGGACGCTGATGACTGGGTGGAGCCGGACTATCTGCGGACCCTGTTCAGCTGCATCGGTTCCCACGATATGGCGGTGTGCTGCGTCTGGGATCTCTCCGACTGGAACGAAAAAGTCCGCGGCGAGACCGTTTCCCTGCAGGTGCTGCGCACCACGCCTTCCCGGTACGCCAATCCGGTCTTTATCAACTATGCCTGCAACAAGCTGTACCGCACGGCCCTGGTCAGGCCCGCCATCCGGTTTCCCGAGGGGGTGCGCCGCTGTGAGGACGCCTACTTCGCGCAGGATTGTCTGCTGGCCTGCCGCAGCATTGCCGTCTGCCCCGACAAGCTGTACCATTACGAGCAGCACGAAGGGTCGGCGCTGCATCGGTTTTATACCGGCGTGTGCCGGGACGAACTGCCGCTGATGGAACGGCAGCACACCCTGTTCCACCCCGCCGCCCTGACGGCGGAGGAGGAAAGGGCATACCGCGTCTGGGAATACGGAAAGGTCCTGGCTGTCTGCCGCTACATCCGGCAGTATGCGCCGGACAGAGCCACGCGGAAGGCCTACCTGCAGCGCTGGGTCACCGCACCGGCGGTCTGGCACGCCCTGAGGGCCCTGCCTCCCTGCCTGGGCCGCAAGGCAACAGTCCTGAACCTGCTGACCGGCCTGCGCCTCAGACGGCTGTGCATCGCCTTTCTTGAATATCTCTGCCAATAAATTTTCGCAGACCCAAAAGAGGAGAGTGGATTCCATGATGGCTTCCGCCGCACCGAAAATTTCCATTCTGATGCCGGTGTACAATGTGGAGCCCTACCTGCCGCAGGCAATCGACAGTGTACTGGCCCAGACCATGCCCGACTTTGAACTGATCTGCGTGGACGACGGTTCCACCGACGGCAGCGGTGATATTCTGCGCCGCTATGCCGCCCGGGACGCCCGCATCCGCCCGTTGTTCCATGACACCAACCGGGGTCTTGTGGCCGCCCGCAAAACCGCAGCCGCCGCTGCCCGGGGCCGGTACATCCTGCTGCTGGACAGCGACGATACCCTGTTTCCCACCGCCTGCGAGACCGTATGGCGGGAGGAAGAAAAAAATCCCGTGGACATCCTGCAGTTCGGCACACAGGTCCGGTTTGAAAGTCCGGTGCCCGAACCGGAAAAGGCCCATCTGCGGGAAACTCTGCAGTCAGGCCGTTCCCGCCAGGGAGACCTGCTCACCCCCTGCTACCGGGATCATCTCTGGAGCCATACCCTGTGGAATAAAGCCTATCGGGCCGGCCTGTGGCAGCAGATCCTGGAATACATCTCTCCGGCCTACATCAATATCGCCGAGGATGAGTACCTGTTCTTCTTGCTCTCGTATTTTGCCTGCAGTTACCGCGGCATTCCGGAACCGCTGTACTGCTACAATCTGGGCCGGGGCCTGACCGGACAGACCACCATGACCCTCAACCAGTATGGCAACCATGTGGCCGGTGCCGCCGCTTACGACGCCATTGAGGAATTTCTCAACCGTACCCAATCCCTGTCCCGTCTTGCCCCTCTTCTGGCAGACATGCGCCGGGAAGCCCTGACCGCGCTGGTCTGCCAGTGGTTCTCCCGTCTGCCCGTTGCGGACAGCAGAACCGCTTTCCGAACGCTGGTAGACACCTGGGGTCTCCTGCCGGTTTTGGAAGAGCTGGTCAACCGGTATTGGGACAACCTGGATGACATTCTGGCCCGCCTGGTGCCTTCCTCTGCGCCCGTGCGGGAGAAGAAAGGAATTCCAGTCCGTACAATAGGTGTTTTTTATTACAGAATGGCAAACGGCGGTGTGGAACGGGTCCTCTCTTACCTGCTGCCTTTGTGGCGCTCCATGGGGTACCGGGTGGTGCTCATGACCGAGCAGCCCCCCTCTCCGGAAGATTATCCCCTGCCGGCGGACCTGGAGCGGGTACAGATCCCCGCCACCGAAAATTCTGCCCGCCGGAGTTATCCTTCCCGGGCCCGGGCATGGAAGGAGACCGTGGAACGGTACGGCATCGACACCGTGGTCTACGCGGCCCACGTCTGCGCCCTGCTCCCCTGGGACCTGCTGGTTCTGAAAGGGCTGGGCTGCAACTGCATCGTACATTCCCACAGCATCTTCTCCTTCCTGTATTACGAGGCAATGCCCAACCGCTTCACCCTGACCCACGCCTACCGTCTGGCCGACCGGGTGGTGACCCTGGCCCGGGTCTGCAACACCTATTGGGGGAACTTCTGTCCCTCTTTCTACATTCCCAACCCGGTGGGAAAGCTGTGCCCGCCGGAGGAGGTCTCCCGCTGCACCGCTCCCAATCTTTTATGGGTGGGCCGCCTGAGCCCTGAAAAGCAGCCGGCCGATGCGCTGCGGGCCTTTGCCCTGATCCGCCGGCAGATCCCCGAGGCCACCCTGACGGTGGTGGGCGCCGGAGAGACCGACGCCCCGCTGGAGGAACTGCAGACCCTGGCACGGACCCTGCATCTGGAGGATGCTGTCCGGTTTGAAGGGTTCCAGGCCGAGGTGGGCCCGTACTACCGGACCGCCGCGGCCCTGCTGTTCACCTCCCGGTACGAAGGGTTTCCCATGGTTCTGGTGGAGAGCAAAAGCCATGGCGTGCCCATCGTGATGTACGACCTGAGCTACCTGGAAACGGTGCGGGACCAGCGCGGGGTCATTTCCGTTCCCCAGTGCGACGTTTCCCGGCTGGCGGAGGAAACCGTCCGCCTGCTGCGGGACGGGGAATACCGGCAGCGCATGCGTGCAGCGGCACGGCGCAGCGCCGAAGATCTGGCCGCCTTTGATCTGGCCGGGGCCTGGCGGGCGGTGTTCGACAGCCTGGAGACCCCCACCGGGCAGGCCTATGTGGCGCCGGCGGAATCCCGCCTGATGATGAACCTGCTGCTGGACAACGCCCAGTCGGGCAGCCAGGGTGCGGTGCGGTCCCTGGCGGGCGACGAGAAGGCTCTGCGCCTGGTCAACTCCAAGTTCATGCAGATTGCCGATCAGTACTGGTCCCTGACCGACCCTGTAAAAGAAGGGCTCAAACGGGTCCGCAAACGGCTGCGCAGGCGGCTGTCCTGAGTTGCCGTTTCCCCCGGATACAAGAAAAAACGCCGGCTGCCCCAAAGGCAGCCGGCGTATTGTTTTGCTGCGCATCCGGTGCGCCGCTTTTACTCTTCTTCTTCCAGCTCGCGGGCCAGTTTCCAGAGCTCCTCCAGCGTTTCCACTTCCGCCAGCCGTGCTTCGTCCACCTCTACACCGATGGCTTCGCCCAGCTGCCAGGCCAGCTCGATCAGATCCTCCTGATCGGCCCCCAGCTCGGACAGGGTGGTGGCGGGGGACAGTTCACTCTCATCGCAGCTGAACTGTTCCGCCAGAATCTCTTTCAGTTCCTGCTTGGTCATATCGCAGTTTCCCCCATTCCTGCGGCCGCAGACGGGCCGCTTGCTTTCTTTTGCCCTATGATACCCAATCGGCGCCTGCACCGTCAAGAGGAGAAGCCACCTATCCTGTTAGAAATCCCGGGAATTTTCTTGTGCAAACTCGACAAGAGCCCCCGCCGCGCCGCGCTGTACCGTTTGTTTCACCCCTTGCCCTGCCGCTGGCTCTGGGTACCGAAATAGAAGGCCACCACCATGGTGACCACGGTCATCACCGTGTCCGGCTGCAGCGCCCCCTGCAGGGCCAGGACCGCAAACACCCCGATGACCACCAGGGTCACAATGGTCTTGACCTTGACAAGCGCCGCCAGGTTTTTCCAGAATTCTTCCATGCCTTGCCTCCCCCCTCAATCCCCGCCGGAATGGACCGGCAGATTCTCGCATTTTTTCATGATGTGGGTCACGGCGGGGTCACCGTCCCCCAATGCCATGTAGGGGTCATAGCAGCTGCGCAGCGTCTCCACCCCATAGGGCGGCACCGCCCGCTCCTGGATGTAGTGCAGGCCCAGGTCGATGACCTTGGCCCGCAGCAGCCCCTTCACCCCGTCCCGTATGGCCTTTTCCTCCTTGCGGCCCTGGGTCAGGCGGGCGGCAGCCCAGCCGCCGAAGGCCGTCAGCAGCGGCAGCAGCGCCGTGAGCAGGCCGGAAATCATCTCCATTTCCATCACCCCGCATCTCCGTCCGCCCAGACGGACCGGTACAGCCCCAGCTGGTCCAGCTGTCGGGCCTGACACACCGCCAGGATGGCATCCGCGTCCCCCTGGGTCACCGGTCCGATGGTGATGGTCTGCAGCCGTCCCGCCGGCTGCTGCGCCGTGGTCTGTGCCGGACGCTGCACTGCGCTTTCCCCGGGCTGGTAGGTGTACACCTGGCTGCCGGCGGTGGTGAAATCCCCGTCCAGCCAGACCAGCGGGTTGCGCCGGGTGCCGCCCAGGATCACCTCAAAATGCAGATGCGCCCCGGATACGTTGCCGGTCTCCCCGGTATACCCGATCAACTGGCCTTCCCGCACCGTCTGGCCTTTTTCCACGCAGAAGGAGGACAGATGGGCATAGCGGGTCTGCAGGGTGACGCCTTCATAATCCCGGTGCCGGATGCGCACCATGGTGCCGTAGCTTTGCATGCCGGTCCGGGTGTGCCCGTCCCAGGTCTGGGTCTCCTGCACCGTGCCGTCCTCCGCCGCATACACCGGCTTTACCACGCTCCCGCCCTGGTTGGTGCGCAGGTCGATGGCCTCGTGACGGCTGCCGTCGCTGTAAAAGTATCCCGCCGTCAGCACATGCAGGGCCAGGGGCCAGGTCAGGAGCACGTCTCCGTTTGTCAGTCTCATACTTTTCCCTTTCCGCCGTCAGGCGATCCGCTGCCATTTGTACACTGCCAGATAGGGGGGCATGTTGTTGTGCGGGGCACCCTGCCCGCTTGACTGTGTACCAAGAATGTTCGTGTCCGGTGCGTTTCCATTGCCGTAGTTTGAAGTAGCATACCAGGTACTGCCGATATTCACATTGCCGCCTTTATTGGTAAATGCGTGTGTGTGCGGGCCGTTCTCGTCCGCTGTCAGCGCGTGCTTTTCTTCGCCGCCGGTGGACCCGACTTCATGGGAGGCATCCCGGCCAAAGGTAAACCGCCCGGTGATCTCCTGCCAGGTACCGTATCCGAAATGCTGTGCCACCTTTTCGGGGGTGGACAGGTCGGCGCTCTGCCCCGCCACCGGTGCCCAGTCAAAGATATACCCCACCGGCAGCTGGAACCGGGCGTCCGCCTGGGGCCGTGTATAGTAGTTGGACAGGTCGATCTGCGCCCCGGTATCCACCCAGGCGCCGGTATCCTCGTCCCAGGTCCAGATGGTGTCGGTGGAGCCGATAATGGCCCATTGTCCGTTGCTGCCCGTGGGATAGCTGCCTGTGAGCTGGGCCTCATCGGCATACCAGCCCAGGGCCCCCTGGGTGATGGTCTGGGCCTGCCCGCACCAGTAGCGGGCGTTGTTGCTGTTTTCCCCCTCCCGCAGTCCGGTGCCGCCTTCCGCCCAGCTCCGGGACAGGTCGGCGCCCGCCCGGGCCTGCTGGACGGCCTCATCCACCTGGGGCAGTTTTTTCAGGGCCGCATCCAGTTCCGCGCCGGTCAGGGAGCTGTCATAGTAGGTCTGCACATCCGCCATCGGCGTTCCCCCTTTCCCGCCTCAGTCCAGCTCGGTCAGCCGGCCGGTCAGGAAGGTTTCCAGCTCCTGCACCGCCGCCAGGGCGGACTCGTCCAGCAGAACGCAGTTGGCGCGCTTGTTGCTCTCGGTGATATTGCCGTCACCGTCGATCACGCTGTACATGTAGGCACAGCGCTTGCCTTCGGCGGTGGTGTGTACGGTAAAAGCCGTCAGTTTTTTCATACGGTCTCCTCCATTTCTTCCAGTCTGGCCCATTCCGCCGCCACGGCGTCGGTGAGGGCATCCAGTTCTTGGGTGCGGCGGGCCGTCCGGGCGGCCACAAAATCCAGCTCGGTCTCCCCGGCCGCGTCCGGCATGCCGCCGCTGTCCGGCACCGCGTCGGCGTAACAGTCGCTGTATCCCTGCTGGGGTGCCAGGACCAGCCAGTCAAAGGCCGTGCCCGCCGGCCCGTGGACCAGGGCGTTCCGGCCCTGTTTTTCCACCCAGAATCCCGGACCGGCCCCGGTCACCAGCCACTGGGGCAGGGCGTGGGGGTCCAGGCATTCCTCCAACACCGGGTGGATTACCAGCAGGCAGAGCCCCTCCTCATCCAGAATGCCGCTGCCGTTGTCACAGAAGATGGCGGCGGGGCTTTCCATGGCGTTCAGGGCCCGGTTTCCGTAATGCCCGGTGGCGACGATGCGGTTCTTGGCGCCGGAACACCCTATATTGCCGTTGACGTAAAACCCCTGGCCGTAGATGCGCACCGCATTGTCATAGGCCTGGATCTGGGCGTCGTTCTGGCCGGCCACCCCATTTTCCAGATACATCTGGTAGCGGCAGCGCTGGATGCGGGCGTTGATGGTGTCGCTGCCATAGACCGCCCCGCTGAGATAATTCACATGTCCGCTCTGGATGTCGGAGTAGGGGTCGTAGGTGTAGCCCACCTGCAGACTTCCGGCGGCGTTTTTGTATCCGATTCCGGTCAGGCCGGAGGTGGAAAAGATCGCCGTCATGCTGCGGTTGAACCAGCTCCAGTTGTTTTCCATGCCGGAGCGAAGTGCCCCGCCGGTATAGCTGTTGAAGCCGTTCCACTGGAACCGGGTATAGTCTTGGTCCGAACCGGCCCGGAGCGACGCCCCATTGCCGGCCACCAGCGCCGCGCTGTTCAGGTCAATGGTCAGCGCACCGTTCTGGCTGGCCAGGGTACCGCTTTTGATGTTGTCGGCGTTCAGGTTGGTCACGTTCACCCGGCCGGCATCGATGGTGCCGGTGGTGATGTTGGCGCCGTTGATGGTGGTCTTGCCCTCTCCGGCCAGATCTGTGAAGCTGACCGTACCGGTCAGGTCGATGACCGCGCTGGAAAGCTGCACCCCCGCCGCCGTCAGGCTCAGTCGGGTGTTCCTGACCCCATCGATCTCCAGGGAGGGGCTGTCCGCTTCCAGCGTACCGGTGCCCTGCCGGATGTTCACAAAGAGGTAAAGGCGGGTCACGGCCCGGGAATCCAGCTCCATCCGCCGTTCCAGCTCGGTCCAGTCACACACAGCCCCCGCGCTGCCCTCCGAGGCCAGAATGGCCAGGGTGCTGCTCTGATAGCTGCCGTCCTCATGCATGGCAAACAGCGTGATGTATGCCTGATTGCCCGCCCCGGCGACCCGGATCTCCCGGGTGATGCGATACCGCAGCCGGACCTGCAGGGCAGCCCCCGCCAGCACCGGCAGGTCCTGTTCCGGCAGGTCCATGACCGCCCCGCAGCTGCCGGTGCCGTCCCCCTGCAGGGTGACCTGCTGTCCGTTCAGGGTGACCGTGCCGCCCGCCCCTTCGGAGGAACTGCCCCGCCGCCAGACCGCCGACGCCAGACGGTTTCCCGGGAAATCCTGCTGTGCGCTGAGTTCCAGGCCGTCCACCGTGGTCTGCATTTCCAGCACCTTGCCCTGCAGATCCCGGTAGCTGCGGGTGTTCACGGCGGTGGTGGTGTCCCGTCGGGCGTTGCCGGTGCTTTCCAGCTCCATGGTCTGACCGCTGATCCGGCGCTTCATCACCAGGGTGCGGCGTACCTGCCCGTAGGCGTCCACCACATCCAGGGCCGTCCCGGGACGGATCTCCGGCACAAACGGCATGGTCAGGCGCAGGGGGGTATACCCCATCCCCTCCACCGAGGCAAACACCGTGCGGGCCACCGGTTCCAGGGCTGCGGCGCTGTCGGTGGTCAGCAGCAGATTGCCCCGGATCACCAGGGCATTGGTTCCGGTCTCTGCCGAGGGCCAGATGACCCCCACATCCCCATCGCTCTGTTTCAGCTGCACCTTGTCCACCGGGGCCGTCTGGTAGTCCTCGTACTGCAGGGACCCCTGCAGATAATAGCCGGCTTGCTGGGACACACGCCACACCGCCTCTTCCGCCGTGCGCAGGATCCCATCGGACAGGCGCAGCCCCACCGGCACAGCCGCCTCCCCGGGGGCCGCGATCGCCGGCATGCCCTCCATCCGGGAATACCAGGCCAGTTCCAGCTGTCCCTCCGCCGTCATGCGGGCAAACCGGCCGTTGGCCTGGGCCGTCCACTGCAGCAGCTGCCGCCCGGTCACACTGCCCCCGTCAAAGGGCCGGATCTGGTAATCCCCCTGGGGCAGCCCGTCCAGGGTTCCCGCCGCCGGTTCCACCCCGCAGGCCTCGCAGAGCCTTTTCAGGAAGTCGGCCATGGTCAGGGGGAAGGGGGTTTCTTCCAGCCAGTGGGACATATCCCGGTCGAACAGGGTCATGCGGTCATACGCGGTGATGCTGTACACGTTGGCACTGTCCTTGGTGGGCTTTTCGGCCAGAAAGATGCCCACCTGGGTCTCGGTGCCGGCTGCGGTATCCAGACGCAGCAGGGTCAGTTCCTCTCCCTGGGCGATGCGCAGCCCGTTTTCCGGCGCCCACAGTTCGATCTCGGCGCAGGCCGCACAGGCCGCACCGGGGCACAGATCATCCTCATCGCTGACCTGCTCGGTGAGGGTCACGCTGCGGATGGCGTTGTCCGTATCGGGACCGCTGGTCAGCACCCGGCCATCCGCCAGCAGGATCTTGTGTTTCAGCATGGGGCCCTCCTCAGCACTGAATGATGTTGAAATTGAAGTTCCGCCACAGCCCGGTGCGCCGGTTCTTCCAGACGGCGCTGCACTGGCTCATGTAGGCGGTGCAGGTCTCGGTCTCGCCGCTGGCGCCGAACACCGGATGGGTGAAGGCAAACTGCGCCTTGCCCGCAAAAAGGTCCCGCAGATACCGCAGTTCCTCGTCGGTGAGCCATGCGTAGGAAAAGCTCCAGCTGCCCACCTTTTCCCGCACCATCATCCGGTGCATGACCCCGCTTTCGTCCCGGCCGGAATCGGAAGCGTCCAGATCGGCAAAGCTGAATTCCGGTTCGTCGTCGGGAACCAGCATGGGGACCCCGTCCACCTGATAAAAGTCCACTTTTGTCCGCATGCTCAGTATCCTCCCGTCATGACGCCCTGCTGGCGCTGGTAGCGCTGCACCGCACGGCCGATGACCTCATCCCCCACCCGGATGCCGCAGACGGCCTCCAGGATCTGGCTCAGCAGCCGGCTCACCTGGGTCAGGGCGGCCAGTTCGCCCTCCTGCATGTCCTGCATGGCGGCGGCCACTGCCTGCTGGATGGTGGCCAGGGGTGCTTCCACGTTGGTGCCCTGCCGCTGGTCGCCCAGCACCGCCAGGAATTCCCGGTTGGGCGGGATGACCGCACCCCGGGCCAGCGCCGGGACCTGCAGGACCTCCCCGGGCAGGGACGGCAGGGCGCGGAACTCCGCCGCTCGGGTGTTGCCCACCTTCTGGGCGTTGCTGGGCAGACCGCCCAGCCGGTCCGCGGCGGCAAAGACACTATCCAGCCAGCCGGTAATGCCGGACACGAACCCGTCAAACAGCGACTTCAGATGGTCGATGGCGCTGCTGATGGTGGAGGTGATGCGCTCCCACACCCGGGCGGCGGTGTCGGCCATATCGTTCCAGGCTTTCTGCCATTGTCCGCACAGCACGTCCGACAGAAAATCCGCCAGCCCCCGCAGGGCGGTGAGCAGGGTGCTGACCAGACCGGCCACCACGCCCACGGCGGTGGTCACCGCGCCGCTGATGGCCAGACAAAGCTGGGTCACCAGCGGTCCGAAGGCGGCGGACAGCCATTCCAGCAGCGGTGCCAGCACTTGGTTCCACAGATGGAGCATCAGGTTGGCCACCGAACCGATGTACAGGGTGAATTCCCCGAAAAGAGGCACCAGACAGTCCTGCCACACGGCGGACACCTGGGCCAGCAGCCCCTGGGCCAGGGGCAGGATGGTCCCGGTCCACAGGGCGTCCAGGATGCCCACCAGGTTGTCGATGGCCTGGATGATGCCCTGGTGGATGGGGGCGCCGTAGGTCTGCCAGGCGGTGTAGATGCCCCGCATGAGTTCCGTCCAGACCGCCAGTCCGGTCTGCAGGGCCGGAAGCACCACCCCGTCCAGCGCCTGCCCGATCACCCCGGCCAGCCACACAAAGGCGTTGCCCAGGCCGGTGACGGCCGCGGTCCCCACCCCGTTGATCACCGGCCAGAGGGCCAGCGAAAACTTGTTGACCACCCCGGGGATGAATTCGGTGAGCAGATAGTTGCCCAGCGGCACCAGACTGCCCTGCCACAGGTCGTTGATGGCGGTGCGCAGCGGCTCCCACACCTGCAGGGCCGCGTCCCGCATGTGCCGCCAGACCGACCCCCAGGACAGGATGGTGTCGGCGTAATATTTGCGCAGGTACGCCCACAGGGCATCCAGCAGGTCCCGCACGGTCTGCACCGCAGTCCGGGTCTCCTGCACCGCCTCGTCGGCCTCGTTTTTGGTGCTGCTGCTCTTCTTGCTGCTGCCGGAAGAGCCCTTGCTTGCCGACGAGGACGCCGGGGCGCCCAGCCGGATGATCTCGTCGAACCCGGCCAGACTGCGCACCGCCTTGGCGGTGCTCTTGGCTGCGGAAGCCGCCGCCTGCTGTACCTGGTCCAGGCCGGCCGCCGCCTTGGCTGCCCCGCTGCGCCCGCCCAGTGTCCCGGTCAGGGTGTTCAGCTGGGCCAGGGCCGGGTTCAGGGTATCGGTCAGCGGGGCGGCGGCATGGACAAAGGCCGACCGCAGCCCCTGGGTGACCGCGGTTGCCCTGCGCGCCCCGGTCTCGGCGGTGCGCAGGGCGGTGTTCAGCCCGCTCAGGCTGTCCTGCAGTGCTCCCAGCCTGGTCTTCAGGGCGGAGGAATTTTCCTCAAACAGAATGGTTTTTGCCAAATCGTTCCCCCTCTCTCATTTTGTCAGCATGGCCAGCAGACGGTCATGTTCCGCCTGCTCGGCCTGACTGCGGGCGGGGCGCAGGTCGATTTCGGACCGGTGGGCCCGGTAATAGCTCAGCTCCCAGGCTTCCAGCTTTTTGCCCCGGCGCAGCTTGTCCCGGATGGACACCACCGTGGCCAGCGGCCCTTCCCCGATGGCCGAAAACCAGGCCAGGAAACTCCACCAGTGCAGAAAAGGCAGGGACCGCACCTCACATCCCGCCGCCCGGTTCACCCCTGCCACGATCATGGGGGCGTCCCGCTGCCAGTCCAGCAGCCGGGGGCCCGGGGGCGCCGTATCCGGCCGGCCGCCGGCGATGAACTCCGCCAGCCTGCGGGCCGCTTCCGGATACAGGACGGGCGGCATGCGGGGAAAGTCCCGGTAAAACAGGGCCATGGCCACATACCACCGTTCCTCCGGCAGCAGGGTCTCCCCCTGGTCCCCGTCCAGCCAGCCGATCACCTCCAGCACATCCCGGAAATCCCCGTGGATGGCCCAGGACTGTTCCCCCACCGGCAGGGCGGCGGGCAGGTCCCAGCCGGTCATGCCTGTCCGCCCCGGGCGGCCCGGGCTGCGTCCGCCGCCGCCACCGCCTGTCGGGCGGTGGCTTCCACCGTGTGCTGGGCGCCCGCCTGCAGGATGGGGGTCAGGGCTTCCAGCAGATTTTCCACCACACGGCGGCCGTTGGTGCCCACACCGGCCAGGTTGACCCCGTCCAGCAGCACATCAAAGTCATTGGGGGCGCCGAAGACCCGGTTCAGCAGGGCCTTGATCCGCCGGTCATAGTCCGCCAGCAGCGCCAACGCCGCCCCGCCGCCGTCTTCGGGCAGGGCCGCGCTTTGGCGGGTCAGCTCCTCATCCAGGGCGGCCAGTTCCTCCCGGGCCGCGAAAAAGCGGTGGTAGAGGTTGGGGTCCCCGGGGTTGAAGCGCAGCACGCCCCGCCCGTTGACCTCGAATTCCTCCACACCGGTATCCACCAGCAGTTTGTGCATCGAAAAATCACGCTCCTTTGCAG
>ERZ1090860.220-NODE-221-length-35857-cov-28.105581_pt1 | contig 35857 bp, 48 predicted proteins | sample MGYA00478483_ERZ1090860 | MGnify/ENA primary metagenome ERZ1090860 (study PRJEB33644, sample SAMEA5815741) | chicken gut metagenome | biome: Chicken; feature: Gastrointestinal Tract; material: Caecum | place: Ireland | collected 2019-01-01 | study: A study of the...
CAGAAGAGGTGCTCTAAATGAACAGCTACAAAATCTATTTGACCAAAAACGCCGAAGCTGCCTACCTAATTAGCCGTGGCCTGCGGGAGGCAACTCCCTGGAGCAAGGACGGCGGGGAGACGATTGCTATTACTCACGGATGCGGAGAGGAAAACAGTAAAATCCCGCCCTGCTATCAGCGTGGCAACTACTTCGCCATGATCGAGTACCGCAACGGTCCAGACGACAGCTGCCCGGAATACTCGCTGGTTATCTGCTGAAAGGAGGAGCAACCCCATGAAACCATTTGAAATCGAGCACTTTGACGGAAGCGTAACCCGCTATGAAACCATGAAGGACGTTGAAAAGTCCATCCGCTATCGGGCGCAGAACCAGCCCTTTGACGATTGCAGCTTTCCGGCTCTTGATTTTCTCATCAGCATCCAGTATAAGGCCGAGCTCACCAAAGACGAGTACAACCACCTGTACGACATTGCGGCGGAAATCTACGGCAAGCGCTATGAGCAGCGTTTCCGCAAACAAATGAGTTGGAGGTGACCACTATGGCAACAACCTTCCCAGGCCGGCTGCGGGAGGCCATGGACGCCAAAGGCATCAAAGCAGCCGCCCTGGCCGCCAGGACGGGACTTTCCCGAGCGGCTATCTCTCAGTATCTGTCCGGGCAGCACACCCCGTCAGAGAGCCGACTGGCACTGCTGGCTGAGATGCTGGATGTGTCTGTGGACTGGCTGTCCGGCAAGGACCAACCCCCGCCGGAAACTACCGGGGACTGGCCGGATCACATCTCTGTCCAGCAAGCGGCTAAGTGTATGGGCAAAGGGCAGCAGTTTGTACGAGAGGGGCTCAAGCGTAAGTTGCTGCCTATTGGCTCTGCGGTGCCCGGCAGTGGGAGCGGATGGGTCTACTACATCTCCCCGGATAAGCTGAGGGAGTTTGTGGGGCCAACCACATTCGACCGTTTTTTTGGTCTCAGCAAGGAGGCGATTTGATGGTACCCACCTTTTACGCCTGCCTCTGGGCGCTGATTGCCCTGTTCCTGGGCGGGGCCTGGGGCATCACGGCAGCGGCCTTGATCCACGCAGCCAAAGACAACAAAGAGGACAAGGAGGACGAGGAGCATGACAAAAACTGACATTCTGGCTGAATTAGGCTATATTCTGCCCCGGTTGACTAAAGAACAGCAGGTAAACGTGTTTCTGCTGGCGAATGCTTTCAACAAAAACAACAAGGAGCGTGAAGATTCCCATGCAGATTCTTGATTGGCTCCTCTCCCGCGCCGCCCTGGACCCGGACGCCGGCTCTTTCCTGATTCTGCTGGGTCTGCTGGTACTCTTCGGCGTGGCCACGGCGGTGATCGTGCTCATCGGCAACATTCTGTACATCAAACTGTGGCGGCATTTCCGCCGGAAACATCAAAGGAGGTAATCCCATTGGACGCACAAAAAAAGACCCCCCTGCCGGTAGCCGCCGGACAGGAGGGAAACACAAGTAGTTTAGCCGATACTATTGTACCCCAACCCAGCCAATCTGTCAAGGAGCGGAAGGACCGCAAGCCCTGGACGGAAGAGGCGGAAAACCGCCTCCGGGGACTGGTAAACAGCGGTTGGAACGTCAAGCAAATCGCCCGGAAGCTGGGCTATGCCGAAAGCACCGTCAAAAAACACATCCCCGCCGCCAAGGCAAAGCTGAAGGAACAGTACGGCGAGCCGCCTCTGGGCAACCTCAAGCAGGCTCTGGACCGGGAGCGGGACGAAAAGAAGCCCGCACCTGCGCCGCTGGAAAAAATCCATCCCAGCGACAAGGTATCTGACCCCGGTCTGCTGGCACCAGGAATGCCCATGCTTGAAGTGTTAGACAACCAAATTGACATCATCACCGACAACTACTGCGGCACCATCGACAGCCTGTGCGCCGATAGCACCGGCTTGGAGATCCACTGGCATGACAACAACCAAAAAGGCCAGCTCATCATTCGGGTGGAACCAAAGGAGGAGTTGAATTGACCCCCAAAACCTGCCCTATCTGCGGCAGTCTTGAACTCATAGGCAACCGCTGCACCCAATGCGGTACCGATATCTCAAAAATCCAAAAGGAGGACAATCATCATGACTGAACTGAAATTGACCATCCACATTCCGGAACTGGAAACCCTGGCGAAAGCCATCGGCGCCCTGGCAGGCACCCCCGTAAAGGAGCCTTCTTCTACTCCTATCATCCCGGCGGAAACCCCTACTATCGCCCCGGCAATGCCGCCCGTCACGGTTTCCGCACCTGTTGCCCCGCCGGTAGCCCCTATCGCTCCCACAGCGCCGGTTGCCCCGGTCTCTGCCCCCAGCTACACCATCGACCAGATCGCCAAAGCCGGTGCAGAGCTCATCGGCCAGAACAAGGAAAAAATCCCCCAGCTAACCGGGCTGCTGGCCCAGTATGGCGCACCGTCCATCCAATCGCTGCGGCCGGAACAGCTCGGGCCCTTTGCTACAGCTCTTAGAGGATTGGGGGCGGCAGTCTGATGGAAAAGTTTAAGCTCAAACTCCCCTATCCGCCGGACCCCACTCCGAAACAGCCCGTCGTCAAATTAAAACAGCCCTACTACCAAACCCTCCAGGTGCTGAAAGCGAAAACCGGGCTGCCCCTGGGCAACATCGTGGAGCAGTGCATTGACTACGCCCTGGAAAACATGGAGGAGGGTGATCTCAATGGCTGAACACGCCCGCCTTTCTCCCAGCAGCGCCGACCGGTGGATCCACTGTCCGCCATCGGTGCGGCTGAGCGAAGGAATTCCCAACACCGACACCCCCTACTCCAAAGCCGGTACCCTGGCCCACTCCATTGCGGAGCTGAAGGCCAGAAAGCACTTTGTGGAGCCTATGGGGGCCCGCACCTACAATGCCCGGCTGAAGAAGCTGAAATCCGACCCGGACTACGATACCGGCATGGACAGCGCCACCGACCAATACCTGGAAGAACTGAAACACCAGTCCATGGAGTTTGCAGACCCGCCCTTTGTGGTGCTGGAAAGCCGGGTAGACTTCTCCCACCTGGTGCCGGAGGGCTTCGGCCGGGCGGACTGCCTGATGATGGGCGGCAACCGGCTGGTAGTGGTGGACTACAAAAACGGCGCTGGCGTGCCGGTGGAAGCTACTGAGAACCCCCAAATGATGCTCTACGCCTTGGGAGCGCTGCACACCTATGCCCCTATTTACGGGGATCAGCTGACCCAGGTGCGGCTGGTCATCGTACAGCCCAACGCCGGCGGCGTCAAAAGCTGGGATACCACCAAGCAGGAACTGGAACGGTGGGGAGAAAACGCCGTCCGCCCGGCGGCAGAACTGGCCATCCAGGGTAAAGGGGACTTTAACCCCGACCCCCGAGAAAAAGGCTGGTGCACTTTCTGCCCCGCCAAAGCCCAGTGTTCCGCCCGGGCGACCCAAATGCTGGAAGTAGACAAGCTGCGTCCCCAGGAGGGGGAAACCCTTACCGACCTGCAGGTAGGGGCCATCCTCACCAAAGCCAGGGGGCTGGAAAGCTGGGTGCATGATCTGGAGCAGTACGCCCTGACCACCTCCCTCCACGGCGGCCATATTCCCGGCTGGAAGGTAGTGGAAGGTCGGGGCTCCCGCAGCTGGATTGACCAGGATAATGCCTTTGCCCAGCTGCAGCAAAGAGGGGTGGCGGAGGCGGTGCTCTATGAGCGGAAAGCCGTGTCTGTCCCCGGGCTGGAAAAGGCTCTGGGAAAATCCGCTTTCACCGAAGCCGCCGCCGGCTTGTGGGTCAAAAACCCCGGCAAACCAACCTTGGCGGCAGAATCCGACCCCCGCCCCGTCTATCGACCGGAAAAAACCATGTTTCAACCTGTCAATGAATAAGGAGTGTATCAACTATGGCAATCACCATTCAAAACGTCCGTTTTTCCTACTGCAGTCTGTTTCAGCCCAAAGCGCCCTTCAATAACCCCGCCGGCGAGCCCAAGTATTCGGTAACAGTGCTGGTGCCCAAATCCAACACCGCCGCCAAAGCCGCCATTGACCAGGCGGTTGCCCAGGCCATCGAAGCCGGGGTGCCCGGAAAGTGGAACGGGGTGCGCCCGCCACAGCCCGCCAGCTGTGTCCACGACGGAGACGGCCCCCGTCCCAGCGACGGCACCGCCTATGGGGAAGAATGCAAAGGGTGCTGGGTGTTCACCGCTTCCTGCACCAGCAGCCACCCGCCTTTTGTGGTGGACGCCCAAGTGCAGCCCATTATCGACCCCACCCAGGTTTATTCCGGGATGTGGGGGAATGTGAGCGTCACCTTCTTTGCCTACAACAGCGCTGGGAAAAAGGGCATCGGCTGCGGGCTCAACGGGGTGCAGAAGGTCCGGGACGGCGAGCCCCTTGGCGGGCACATCACCGCCCAGGAAGCCTTCCAACCAGTAGCATCGGAACCGGCCGCCGCACCCTGGCAATCCTCACCTGTTCAGGCGCCCTGGCAGCCGGCGCCCAGTGCGGCCATGGTGGATCCCATCACCGGGCAGCCTCTGACCCCCGGCGCCTATCCCTGGCAGGGGGCGTAAACAATGGACGCTGTACATCACTTATCGGTAGATATTGAGACATACAGCGACGTGGATATTGGTAAGGCCGGGCTCTACAAATACGCAGAGAGCCCGGTTTTCCAAATCCTGCTGTTTGCTTATAAACTGGATGACGCCCCGCCAAAGGTGATCGACCTGACCACAGAACTCCTTTCCACGGAACTGATCCGGATACTGTTGGATCCGTCTGTAATCAAGCACGCCTACAACGCCGCTTTCGAGTGGTACTGCCTTTCCCGGTACCTGAGGCTGCCGGAAGCCCAGCGCAATGCCTGGCTGGACCAATGGCGCTGCACCATGCTTCACGGCCTGTACTGCGGCTATCCCGCCGGACTGGCAGCCGTGGGCCGGGCGCTTGGACTACCGGAAGAAAAGCAAAAGCTGGCGGTGGGTAAGGCGCTGATCCGCTACTTCTGCATTCCCTGCACCCCCACCAAATCCAACGGTGGGCGCACCCGGAACCTGCCTCAGCATGACCCGGAAAAATGGAATCTGTTTCAAACCTACAACGCCCAGGACGTAGTCACCGAAAGCGAAATCGAACACCGTTTGAGCCGCTTTCCCGTGCCGGAGCAGGTACGACGGCAGTGGATCACCGACCAGATCATCAATGCCCGGGGAGTGTCCATAGACGCCGAGCTGGTCAACGGAGCTTTGGAACTGGACGGGCAGGAACGGCTGCAGTATCAGCAGGAAGCCCAAACGCTGACCGGACTGGAAAACCCCAACAGCGTAGCCCAGCTTACCGGCTGGCTGCAAAGAGAGCTTGGACAGCCGGTGAAGGACTTGCGCAAGGAGACGGTGGAGGACCTGCTGAAAACCCAGCTTCCGGAAAACCCCCGCCGTGTGCTCCAAATCCGGCAGGAACTGAGAAAGACTTCTAACAAAAAATACACGGCCTTGGCCCAGGTTGTCTGCGCCGATGGAAGGGTTCGGGGGCTGCTGCAGTTTTACGGCGCAAACCGTACAGGGCGCTGGTCCGGGAAGCTGGTGCAGCCCCAGAACCTTCCCCGAACCTACATCGCCGGAGAACTCCTCCCAGCAGCCCGGGACTGGGTGAAAGGCCGAAACCGGGACGCCATCAAGCTGGTGTTTGGTTCCGTGCCCGACACCCTTTCCCAGCTCATCCGCACGGCCTTTGTAGCAAGCCCCGAAAACATCCTGGTAGATGCCGACTTCTCCGCCATTGAAGCCCGGGTCATTGCCTGGCTGGCGGGAGAAGACTGGGTACTGGAAGTGTTCCGCGCCCACGGGAAGATCTATGAAGCCACCGCAAGCCAGATGTTCGGGGTGCCGCTAGAGAAAATCAAAAAGGGCAACCCAGAGTACAGCTACCGGCAAAAAGGAAAGGTGGCCACTCTGGCCCTTGGGTACCAGGGAGGCACCGGCTCTCTGGTGAGCATGGGCGCCTTGCGGAACGGCTTGACCGAAGAAGAACTGCCGGAAATCGTCCAGCGCTGGCGGAATGCCAACCCCGCTATTGTGCAGTTTTGGTATACCCTGGAAGCTGCCGCCTGGGAAGCGGTACAAAACGGCAAAACCACCGTCCTGCAAAATGGGCGGCTGGTGCTGGCCCGGGAGTGGGATCCCGAAAACCAGCTGGATTTTCTCGCCATTCAGCTCCCCAGTGGGCGCAGGCTCTACTACGCCAATCCCTGCATCGGGCAAAACCGCTTCGGCAAGCCTTCCCTCTGCTACATGGGAATGAACCAGACCTCTAAAAAGTGGGAGATGCTGGAAACCTATGGCGGCAAGCTGGCGGAAAACGTCACCCAGGCGGTAGCACGGGACTGTTTGGCGGAGGCTATAGATCGGCTGGAAGCCGCCGGATACCCCATTGTGTTCCACGTCCACGACGAAGTGGTCATTGATGCTCCAAAAGGTAAGCAGGATTTAAAGGAAGTGGAGCGGATCATGAGCCAGCCGCCATTTTGGGCGGAGGGGCTTCCCCTGGCGGCGGATGGATGGGTGAACCAATTCTTTAAAAAGGAGTGAGAAAAAAGTGCCAAATGACTTAGGAGCCCTTGTCATACAAAAAGTAAACTATTATTATGCGGCAATCAAGGCCGGAAAAGAGCTGGAAGAAAAAGCAGCAGAAAAGGGGCTGAACTACATCGCCTTAATGGAGGATGCCTACGAATATGCGAAAAGCATGGCAAAATTTCGCTCCAATAAGGAGGAAAACCAACTCATGATAAACTCAAAAGACTTTTTGGCCTTCTGGCGAAGACACGAGGGGGATGCCCGCTATGCAGCAAAATGACCGCAAAATTACTATCACGGTGGGTGCCAGCCGGAAAGCCACCCAATGGCAGCCCCAGACCATGCTGCTCAGCGAACTTTGGCAGCGGCTCAGTCTGCCAGTGCGTAGCAGTGAAACCATGGAGCAGTACCTGTCCCTCTCCAAAGGCAAGCAGGACGAGCTCAAGGACGTGGGCGGCTATGTGGCCGGTACTCTCTCCGGCCCCCGGCGGAAGGCTGGAGCCGTCACCAGCCGGGAAGTCCTCACCCTGGATTTGGACAGCATTCCCCCGGGTGGGGCCCTGGCGGTGGCCCAGCGGGTGGAAGGGCTGGGGTGCGGCTACTGCATCTATTCCACCCGAAAGCACCGGCCGGACGCCCCCCGGCTGCGGGTGCTGCTGCCCTTGGACCGCCCCTGCACCGCCGATGAATACGAGCCCTGCGCCCGCCGCATGGCTCAGATGCTTGGCATGGAGCTGGCGGACCCCTCCACCTTCGAGGCTTCCCGGCTGATGTACTGGCCCAGCGTCTGCGCCGACGGCGAATATCTCTACTACACCGCTGACAAGCCCTTTCTTTCCGTGGACGGGCTGCTGGCCACCTACGCCGATTGGCGAGACGTCACCGCCTGGCCGGTCTCCCCCGGCGCGGTAGCCCCAGCAAGGCTGGCAGCCAAACAAGGGGATCCCCTGACCAAACAAGGGGTGGTAGGGGCATTCTGCCGGGTGTATGACATTCCGGCGGCTATGGACACCTTTCTGCCCGGGGTGTATCTTCCGGTGGACAACGCTCAGGACCGCTACACCTTTACCGGCGGCAGCACCACCGGCGGCGCCGTGCTATATGACAACGGGAAATTCCTCTACTCCCACCACGCCACCGACCCCTGCGGCGGGCGGCTGGTCAACGCCTTCGACCTGGTGCGGCTGCACCGGTTTGGGGAGTTGGATGACGATGCCCAGCCAGGCACCCCTACCAACCGGCTGCCCAGCTACTCCGCTATGTGCCAGCTGGCGGTGGCGGATCAAAAGGTGGCAGGGTTGCTGCTGGATGAGCGGTGGGAGAAGGCCCAGGAGGCCTTCGGTACCGGGGAAAACACGGAGGAAGAGGATAGTTCTTGGCGGGAAGGGCTGGCGCTGCACAGCAAGACCGGACTTCCCCTCCCCACCATGGACAATATTTGGTTGATTCTGGAGCATGACCCAAATTTGGCCGGGAAATTTGCCCTCAATGCCTTTTCCGGCCGGGGGGAGGTGCTGGGCAAGCTTCCCTGGTCGGATAAAGTCCAACGCCGCCCCTGGGAGGACAACGACAATGCGGGGTTGTACTGGTACCTGGAAAAGGCCTATCAGATCACCGGAAACGGAAAGATTGATAGCGCCTTGAGCCTGCACAGCACCAAGCACGCCTTTAACGACGTCACCGACTATTTAAGCGGATTGACCTGGGACGGGGTGGAACGGCTGGACTCCCTCTTTATCGACTACCTGGGGGCGGAGGATGATCCCTACATCCGGGCGGTGACCCGGAAATCCTTCACCGCTGCCGTGGCCAGAGCCATGACACCGGGAGCAAAGTTTGACCAAATGGTAATTCTGTCCGGGCCCCAGGGAATCGGGAAAAGCACCCTGCTGGATACCATGTCCTGCGGGTGGTTTAACGACTCCATTCGCACCTTTGAGGGCAAGGAAGCCAGCGAGCTGCTGCAGGGTGTCTGGATCGTGGAAATCGCCGAACTGGACGCCTTTCGGCGCACCGATACGGCCCGGATCAAGCAGTTTATCAGCCAGCGGGCGGATCGGTTCCGAGCAGCATATGGACGCCATGTAAAAGAAATGCCCCGGTGCTGTGTCTTTTTCGGCACCACAAACAGCGACGAGTACCTCCAGGATCGCACGGGAAACCGCCGGTTCTGGCCGGTGGACGTGGGCAGTCACCCGCCATCAAAATCGGTATGGACGGAGCTGCCTCAGGAGCGGGATCAGCTTTGGGCGGAAGCTGTGGTCCGGTGGAAACTGGGAGAGCCGTTATACTTGACCAGAGACCTAGCAAACATCGCCGCCGGACAGCAGGACACCCACCGGGAAACCAGCGCACGGGAAGGCATGATCCAGGACTGGCTGGAAAAGCCGGTGCCCCGGGATTGGTGCAGGTGGCATCTGGACAAGCGCCGCATCTTTTGGAACGGCGGAATTACCGGCGAAGTGGATCTGGTACCGCGAGAGCGGGTCTGCGCTTTAGAAGTGTGGTGCGAGCTGCTGGAAGGCAACAAGAAGGATATGCGGTACTCCGACGCCCAGGAGATCAACGGCATCATCGCTGGGATTCCAGGGTGGAAAAAGCGAACAACTGCCTTAAAATTTGGGTACTGCGGCGCCCAAAAAGGGTTCGTCTACGAGGGTAACACTGGTGGTAAACATACGGAAACTTCGGGATAAACTTTTGCAAAAGGTAACTTTTAAGTGGTAACCTTGGAAACTTTCGATAACTTTGGAGTGTTACCCCAAAAACCCGCATGAACACTGGGAATTTCCTATAAGGTAACTTGGTAACATTTATTCCTATAGAATATATAAATAGAGCGCTTAGAGAGTATTTGTAACGCCTGTACGCTCAAATTGGCGCCCGTATATACGCGCGTGCGCGCGAGGTTACTTCGGGTTGAAAACAAAGGAGGAAAACATGAAGGAATCACAAATCGAAGCCCGGCTTGTGCGAGGGGTGAAAGCCCTGGGCGGACGGGCCTATAAATTCGTCAGCCCCGGCAATACTGGGGTGCCGGACCGGCTGGTAGTCCTCCCCGGTGGAAGGATCCTCTTTGTGGAGCTGAAAACAGATACCGGGAAATTGTCCCCTATGCAGATCCGACAGATCGACTCCCTACGTTCCCGAGGTGTCCCGGTCCGGGTGTTGTATGGAATGCCGGCGGTTGAGGAATTTTTGAAGGTGGTGAAGTTGGATGAAATTTAAGCCCCACGGCTATCAGCAGTACGCCATTGCCCGGATCGTCCAAGACCCATTTGTTGGGCTCTTCCTGGATATGGGTCTAGGAAAGACCGTCATCACCCTGACCGCCATTCACGAGCTGAAATATTACCGCTGGGCGGTCAGCCGCTGCCTGGTGGTAGCACCCAAGAAAGTGGCAGAAGCCACCTGGCAGGCAGAAGCGGCCCGATGGGACCACCTGCAACAGATGCGGATCGTCCCGGTGCTGGGCAGCGTGGCCAAGCGGCTCCGGGCTTTGAACACCCCCGCCGATGTATGGGTGATCAACCGGGAGAACATCCCCTGGTTGGTGGACTACTACCGCAATGACTGGCCCTTTGACATGGTAGTGCTGGACGAGTCCTCCAGCTTTAAGAATCCCGGCTCCAAACGGTTTCGGGCGCTGAAATTGGTCCGGTCCCGGATCCGCCGGCTGGTGGAGCTCACCGGCACTCCCGCCCCCAACGGACTGGAGGATCTTTGGGCACAGGTGTATCTGCTGGACGGCGGACAGCGGCTGGGGAAAACCCTGACCAGCTTCCGGGAAGCCTACTTCACCCAGGACTACGCCTATCCGGGCCAGATGTACCGCACCTACTCCCCGCAAACTGATGCAGAAGGCCGGATCCAGGCGGCAATCTCCGACATCTGCATCAGCATGAAGGCGGAGGACTATTTGCAGCTTCCGGAGTACATCGAAAACATCATCCCCGTGGCCCTGGACGCCAAAGCGCAAAAGCAGTACGACAAGCTGGAACGGGATATGCTGCTGACGGTGGACGAGCAGACCATTACTGCCGGCAGCGCCGCCGTGCTGAACGGCAAACTGCTGCAATTATGCAGCGGGGCGGTGTACGACGAGGACGGGAATGTGGTGCGGATCCACGACTGCAAGCTGGAAGCCTTTCTGGAAACGGTGGAACAGCTTGGAGGTGAGCACGCCTTGGTGTTTTACTGGTTTAAGCATGAACGGGACCGGCTGCTGGAAGTCCTGCAAGCTAAAACCAACCTACGGGTGCGGGTTTACGGCGGCGCCCAGGAAGAAACAGACTGGAACGCCGGAAAGATTGACCTACTTTTGGCCCACCCTGCCAGCTGCGGCTATGGGCTGAATTTACAGCAGGGCGGGCATCACGCCATCTGGTACGGGTATCCAAACTGGGCGCTGGAAATCTATCAGCAGGCCAACAAGCGGCTGCACCGGCAGGGGCAGAAATATCCGGTGGTGGTCCATCACCTGGTGGTTCAGGGCGGCATGGATGAGCTGGTGGTTTCCGCACTCCATGACAAAGGAGACTTACAGGAAGCCTTGATGGGCGCCTTGAAAGCAAAGATTGCGAAGGCAGGAAAGGAGAAAAAGAGATGACTTACAACGAAAAATTAAAACTGCTGCTTCGGTATGGCCAGCTAGAGACGGAAATCCGGGATCAGCAAACCATGGTCAATCGCTGGAGAAGCCAGGCGGAACGAATGACTCCCCGCTATGGAGCAGGCGGTGCCCCATCGGAATCCGCCGGGTTCACAGTAGCCTTGGAAAAAGCGCTTGAGCTGGAAAAAGAAATGGAGCGAGACCTGGAAGAAGCAAAACGGCTGTATCAAGTCATCTCCCAGGGAATCCAAGACCTGAGCAGCCCCTTGCAGGCCACGGTACTGCGTAAGCGGTTCTTGCTTGGATACAGTCCCGAAAAAATTGCCCGACAGCTGCACTACGACGTCAGCTACATCCACAAGCAGAAAAAGGACGGAATCAAAAATCTGAAATTGTCCACTTTTGTCCACTCTGATCGTGATAAACTATAAACTAAGGAGTTTGGCTCCAAGGAGCAGAGCTCCCTGTTTGACATCACCTCCTTTTTAGAGCCGCCCGCGACCGTGGCGGTATGAGTAACGGCGCATGAATATTTCTCCTTTTCGGGAGCGGACGACCCCGCTCCCAACTATGACGGCAAGGGTTCATATCGGGGTTCTGTATCCCCCGGGGGCTGGTTCGAGTCCAGCGGCCGTTACCAGTAAGGCGGCGGCTTCGGCTGCCCACCTAGTATGGATCACTGGACAGATCCCGGCCGGGTGCCGTAATACACCCCCAAAGCATCCGCGTTCCGGGTGCTTTTATTTTGCCTATTTTTACGCTGAGAGGTGGGTGGCATGAATGATGAAAACTTAATTCCGATTGCGAATCGAAGCCCGGAAGAAGTTCGAGCAATGGGAAAAAAAGGTGGCATTGCATCCGGCGTGGCCAGGCGGCGCAAACGGGCGTTGAAAGAAGCCGCTGACCTGTACCTTTCCCTGCCGGTGAGTGACCGGCGCACCTGGAACCGTCTGTCCCGCCGGGGCATTGACCCTGAAGACATCGACAACCAGATGCTGGTCATTGCCGGGCTTACCGACGCCGCTGCCTGCGGAGATGCCAAAGCCGCCGCTGTGCTGTTCAAGGCTCTGGGCGAGGACGTGCCCCCAGGCGAGGCAAACGAAGATCAGCTGCGGGAAGCCAAAAAACTACTGGGAGGGATTGACAGTGTCATTGACGCCGAAACAGATTGAGTATCTGCAAAACTGCTCTCATCGGTGGAACGTGAAAACCGGCGCCACCGGCAGCGGGAAATCCTTTGTGGATTACACCGTCACCATCCCAAAGCGCATCCTGGCGGCCCGGGGAGAGGGCCTGCTGGTGCTGCTGGGGAACACCCAGGGCACCCTAGCCCGGAACATCCTGGAGCCTATGCGGAAGTTCTGGGGGCCGGACCTGGTGGGCAACATCAGCTCCGACAATACTGTAAAGCTGTTTGGAAAGCGCTGTTATGTGCTGGGCGCCGACAACAAAAAGCACGTTGCACGGATCCAGGGCGCCACTTTTGAATGGGTCTACGGGGATGAAGTCACCACCTGGAGCGAGGAAGTGTTCCGAATGCTCCAAAGCCGTCTGCGGTGCGAGCATTCCGCCTTTGACGGCACCTGCAACCCCGACTCCCCTACCCACTGGTTTAAGAAATTCCTGGACACGGCAGACGACCTTTACCAGCAGTCCTACACCATCGACGACGGGGTGCTTCCCGCCCGGGTGGTGGCGGCGCTGAAAAAGGAGTATGCCGGGACAGTGTACTATGACCGATGGATTTTGGGGCAGTGGAAGATTGCTTCCGGCCTGGTGTACCCCTTCTTTGCGGAGCACCCGGAAAAGTACCTCTACACCGGCCCCACCGAAGGGCTGAATGGAACCTTTTATGTCTCCATTGACTACGGCACCCACAACCCTTGCAGCATGGGCCTTTGGTGTGTGGACGGGAACCGTGCTATCCGCATTGCCGAAAGCTACTACGACAGCAAAACCGCCCGAAAGCAGCGCACCGATGAAGAGCACTATGCCGAGCTGGAACGGCTCGCCGCCGGGCGGTTGCCGAGGTATATCGTGGTGGATCCCTCCGCCGCGTCCTTTATCGAGACCATCCGCCGCCACGGGCGGTTCCAGGTCCTGGCTGCCAACAACAGCGTGCTCAACGGCATCCGCGCCACCGCGTCCCTGCTCAATGCAGGTAAGGTGCTGATCCACTCCTCCTGCAAGGACAGCATCCGGGAATTTGGAGCCTACTGCTGGGATGACAAAGCCAAAGAGGATAAAGTGGTCAAGGAAAACGACCACGCCATGGACGACATTCGCTATTTTGTAAGTACCATCCTTGCCCGGCAGTACCGCTGGGCAGACTGGAAGGAGGTGTGACCATGTTTGAGAAAATGCTGGAATGGATTAAAAACACCATCCTGCGCCTGATGGGACAGCAAAGCACTGACCTGACCATCTCCCCCAAAATGAGCAGCCTCATCCGCCTGTGGGCCGACCTGTACGGGGGTAAAGGTGCAGACCAGCCCCTGAGGCTTCCCGCCTCCATTGCGGCGGAATTTGCCCGGCTGGTGGTAGTGGAATCGGAAATTTCTGTCACCGGCAGCGGCCGGGGAGATTGGCTGATGGAGCAGCTTCTCCCCTTTTTGAGCCGGCTGCGGGAGTATGTGGAGTACGGCTGTGCCCTGGGTGGAGAAGTGTTCAAGCCCTATGTCAGCGGCGACAAGCTGCTGGTGGACGTGGTGCAGGCAGACTGCTTCTTTCCCACCGCCTTTGACAGTTCCGGCCGAATGACCGGGGCGGTATTTACCCAGCAGATTGTCCGGGAAAACAGGATCTTTACCCGGGCGGAAAGCCATGTTTACCAAAACGGCAGCGAGGTGATTCAAAACAAGGCCTTTTCCTCTACCAGCAGTGCTTCCCTGGGTGGGGAAATCCCCTTGACCTCCGTCCCGGAATGGGCAGACATCTCCCCGGAGGCAACCATTTCGGACATTGACCGCCCGTTGTTCGCCTACTTTCGGATCCCCCTGGCCAACAACAAGGACCGCCACTCCCCTCTTGGGATTTCGGTGTTCGCCAACGCCGTAAAGGTGATGGAGGACGCCAATCAGCAGTACCAACGGCTGATGTGGGAGTATAACGGCGGGCAGCTTGCCATTGACGTATCCGCCGGGGCCATCCGCAAAGGCAAAGACGGGAACTATCACATGGACCAGCGGGAACAACGGCTTTACCGCAGGGTGTTGGAACCCGCCGTACTGGAAAACGGTTTCTATCACGCTTTTACCCCCCAGCTGCGGGACAGTTCCTATCTGGCGGGGCTAGACAGCATTCTGAAAAAAGTGGAATTTCAATCCCACCTGGCATTTGGCACCTTCTCCGACCCCAACTCCACCGAAAAGACCGCTACCGAGATTCGGGCCAGCAGGCAGCGCAGCTATTCCGCCGTGTCCGACATCCAGCGAGCGCTGCAATCGGCTCTGGATGATCTGGTCTACTCCATGGATAAACTGGCCAGCCTTTACCAACTGGCGCCGCCGGGAGAGTACAAAACCAGCTACAACTGGCACGACGGGGTGCTCCAGGATGAGGAAACCCAGCGCACCTTCGACCGGGAGGATGTGCTTAGCGGTTTCCTGCCCAAGTGGCAGTATAACGTCAAATGGCGGGGCATGAGTGAAGAGGAAGCCAAAGCCGCCGTCCGGGAAGCCCAGGAGGAAGCGGGAGCCACTGCCCTCCGGTTCGGTGAACTGTAATGCTGCCGCCGGAATATTTGGCTTCTGCCCCGGACAGCGTGATCCAGCTGGTAAACCAGGTGGAAGAGGACATCCTCTGCGACATGGCCCGGCGGATTGTCCAAACCGGCCAGCTTACCGCCACGGCACAGTGGCAGGCCTGGCGGCTGGAACAGCTGGGGGCAAGCCGCCAGTACATCTACTACCACCTTCAGCGGCTCACCGGGAAAACCCAGGGGGAGATCAATGCCCTGTTCCAGGAGGCCGGCCAGCAGGCGCTGTACTACGACGACCAGATTTACCAGGCGGCGGGTTTGACTCCTGGAAACCCCAACGACTCCCCTGCCCTGCTCAACCTGCTCAACGCCGGGGCGCAGCAGACCAACGGCACCTTTGAAAACCTCACCGCCACCACGGCAAATACAGCCAGCCAGCAGTTTGAGCGGGCGTTGGACCGTGCCTGGCTGCAGCTGGCCAGTGGGGCATTTTCGTACCAGACGGTGATTCAGCAGGCCATTAAGGATTTGGCAAGGCAAGGGCTGCAAGCTATCGTCTACCCTTCCGGGCATGTGGATACCTTGGAGGTAGCAACGAGACGGGCAATCATGACCGGTTTGAACCAAACCGGTGCCAAACTGAGCTTGTCCCGGGCGGATGAGATGGACTGCGACTTGGTGGAGGTGACGGCCCATCACGGGGCCAGGCCAAGCCACCAGGTATGGCAAGGCAAAGTGTACTCCCGCAGCGGGAAAAGCGCCAAATACCCCGACTTTGTGTCCTCTACCGGTTACGGGTCCGGCCCCGGTCTTTGCGGATGGAACTGCCGGCACAATTTTTTCCCGTTTTTCGAGGGGCTTTCACGTTCCGCCTACCCTGAAGATGTGTTGCGGCGGTACGAAAACCAAACCGTTACCTACAACGGAGAAAAACTGTCCTACTACGACGCCACTCAAAAACAGCGGTACCTAGAACGCCAGGTGCGCCGCTGGAAGCGGGAATATCTCATGCTGGACGCCGCCGGGCAAGATACCACCAAGGCCGCCACAAAGCTCAATGCGTGGCGCAGGAGCCTGGATGATTTCCTCAAGCAGACTGGATTAGACCGGCAGTCCAGCCGAGAGATGGTGAACGGCTTCGGGCGAAGCCAGGCCAGTAAAGCGGTTTGGACGGTGAAGAAGTACGAAACGATTTCTGCCAGCCTAAAATCTGTCACCACCTCCACAGGGGTTTCTATTTCGGATGTGTCTACTCATATGGTGGAGCGATGCAATCAGCGGCAGGTTTCCACCGAAAGTATCGTAGACGCCTTGACGAATCCCTTGAAAACGAATAAGATTAGGGCAGATCACAGTCAGCAGTTTGTAGGGGAATTCGCAACGGTGGTGATCAATACCGCCACGGGAAAAGTCGTTACCGTCTGGCCTACCAGCCAAAGCCGGGCGCAGAGTTTGAAGCGAAAGAAGGAAAATGGCTCATGAAAAATATCACTTCCATGTTTTCCAAAGACGCACTGTCCGCCTTGAAAGAACAGCTGGACATTGTCTTTGACGATGAGCGTGACTATTCCCAAGGTGAGTTGCTTGCGCTTTACGACCGGATCGAAGAAAACTTCCCCTACTCCTATCAAGAAAACGGCGAGCCCACCGAACTGGGCCGTATTTTTGAAGAGATTGTGGACACTTTCCACGACCACATTCTTGAGTAACTATGGATGTGGCCCCACATCATATTAATGACTGAAGCAGAACGGTTTTGCGCCGTCCTGCTTTTTTCATACCCAAAATTGCCCCTGTCTGCCGGGCTTAAAATGCAGACTAGGCCGTGCGCAGAGTGGCTGCGCGTTTAAAAATCAAATCTGGCCGAAAGGAGACCATTATGGAATTTCTCAAAGAGCTGTTTGGAGACCAGCCGCTGACCTATGACCAGCTGGCAGAAAAAGTCACCAAGCAGGGCATGAAGCTGGCTGACCTTTCCACTGGAAGGTATGTGGGCAAGGACAAATACGACGCCCTCTCCGCCGAAAAGAACAGCCTCAATCAGCGGCTCACCGCAGCCAACACCAAGCTGGAAGGCTATGACCCGGACTGGAAAACCAAAGCCCAGCAGGCCCAAAGCCAGGCGGATGCCGAGGTGGCCAAAATCAAGCGGAACTACCTGCTTCGGGACCAAACCGCAAACATCAAGTTTACCAGCGAATCGGCGCGGAAAGCATTCCTAAGCGACCTGGAAGCCAAGAATCTTCCCGTCCAGGATGACAAAGTCCTGGGGCTTGAGGATTTCATCCGGCAGTATCGGGAAAGCGACCCGGGGGCCTTCCTCAGTGAAGAAAAACCCCCGAAGATTTCCGGGCCCACTCCCGGCCCCGCCAAAGAGGGCACCAGCAAAGAACAGGCCAACGCCGCCTTCCGTGCCTTATTTCACCACGACTAACCGAAAGGAGCAAAACCAATGAGTATTACCAGAGAAGCCGCCGAAGCCCTTATTCGAGAGCAGTTGGTGGACACCATTTTTCAGGACGTGCCCAAGCAGTCCATTGTGATGCAGTTGGGCCGGCGTCTCCCCAACATGACCAGCAAGCAGACCAAAATTCCGGTGCTGGATATGCTGCCCATTTCCTACTGGGTCAACGGTGACACCGGTTTCAAACAAACCAGTAAGCAGGCCTGGGACAACGTCTACCTCACTGCCGCTGAACTGGCGGTGATCGTTCCCATCCCCGAAGCAGTGTTGGACGACGCTAGCTTTGATATTATGGGCAACGTTACCCCCAGAGTGAACGAGGCATGCGCCCAGCGGGTGGACAGCGCCATTCTCTTTGGGGAAGGCCGTCCCCTGGAATGGCAGAACGACATCCTCACCGTAGCCCGTCAGGCGGGCAACAACGTAGGCGGCAACATCACCTACGATGCCCTCATGGGAGAAGACGGCATCATTTCCAAGGTGGAACAGGCCGGATACACGGTGGACGGCGTGATCGCCTCCATGCGTACCAAGGGGGCTTTGCGAAGCCTGAAGGACGACGTCAACCGGCCCCTGTTTGTTTCCGATATGCAGGGTACCACCCGGTACGGCCTGGACGGTGCCCCCATGTATTTCCCGGAGAATGGCTGCTTTAACGACAGTCTAGCCCAGATGATTGTGGGCAACTTCAACCAACTGGTCTATTCCATCCGTCAGGACATCACCGTGAAGATTTTAGATCAGGGCGTAATTCAGGACCCGGAAACCAAGGAAATTGTCTACAACCTGGCGCAGCAGGATATGCTGGCCCTGCGAGTGGTTATGCGCATGGGATGGGCCCTGCCTAATCCGGCAACTCGGCTGAATCCCGACCGGTCCAATGTGCCCTTCGCCTACCTGGAAGCCAAGACTCCCTTCACCGATTACACCGCCACCTTTACCGTCCAGGACAGCGTCACTACCTCCACCAAGCTGGAAGGGGCCAAGATCAACGTCAACGGCGCTATTCTGAAGACCAATGCTTCCGGCCAGGCGGTCTTTAACCTCCGTCCCGGCACTTATCCCTACACCGTGAAGATGACCGGATACCGTCCTGCTAACGGTGAAATCACCGTGGAATCCAGCGCAGTGACCCCGACCGTTTCCATGGTGGCCAACAAGAAGGAGTGATGCAGCATGAGTATCTGTGACGCATTAAAAGACCTGTGCCAAAAGGTCACCGGCCAGGAAAGTACCGGGGAAACCATTGAAGAGGTGCTGCGGGATATGACCGAGCATTACCCGGAAGATACCAAAATGGAACAGGAGTGACTTCCCATGTACTGCACCTATGAGCAGTATCAAGCCCACGGCGGAACCCTGCCCGAAACTCAGTTTGACATCTGGTGCCCCCGGGCAAGCCGGGAAATCGACCGGCTGACTTTGGGCCGTGCCGCAAAGTACCAGGACAAACTCACCGACGAGCTGGCCGACGCCTGCACCCAGATCATCGACCTGCTCCATGCCTGGGAGGACGCCCTGTCCTCTTCCGGGGGCGGGGCCATTGTGGCGGCCGCCAACGACGGGATCAGCGTCACTTACGGGGCCATGCAGGAGTCCAACCGCCAGCGGGCGATGCAGGTGTACGGCGCTTTGCAATCCGCTTTGGGGGCTGATCCCTACGGGCTGCTGTATCGGGGGATCTGCGAATGCTAGCTTGTGACCAAACCTGCACCCTCTACCACAAAATCTATGACCCGGACACCCGGCTGGATTTTTGGACCTCCACGGTGCTCACCGGGGTGAGCTGGTATGCAAAACAAGGAGTTACGGCAGGCAAGGACGGTCTGGACAGCGCTGATACCCTGGTTGTCCGGATCCCGGTGGAGGCCGCCCCGGAGGGGCTGACAGCGTCCCCGGGCGACCAGATCGTCAAAGGGGAATGCGACCCCATCACCTCTTCTAAGGAGCTGGCGGGCAAGGAGCGGTACACCGTCACCGCCTTCCGGGACAACCGACGGGGGCCGGAAATCCTACACCACTACAAGATCGAGGGGGAAGCATAATGGCAAAGAAAGTGATTATTTCCACCCCACGGGGCACGGTTTACACTATCGCCAGCAACACCAGCCGCAGCCTGTTGAAAAATCAGCAGAGAGGACAAACCGTCACTGCCCGATTAAGCTGGAACCGCAGTTTTTCCAACCGGTTTTCCAGCCAATACAGCAAAGCCCAGAAGTTTGTGGACAGCGAGGTACTTCGGGGCTGTTCTGCCCTGGTGCCTTTCCAAACCGGGGCGCTGCAAAAGTCCGGTGTTCTGGGCACCGAGGTAGGCAGCGGCGAGGTGGCCTGGATTGCGCCCTATGCCCATGACCAGTATTACAACACCCCCAGAACTCGTGGCTATGATGCCAACCGTGGGGCCTATTGGTTCGAGCGGTGGAAGGCCAGCGAAGCAAAACGGGTGCTTTCTGCGGCCAAGAAACTGGCAGGAGGTGGATAAGTATGCCGGACACCATGATGGAGGGGTTAAGAGACTACTTTTTGGCCTGTCCCCTCTTGAAAAACGGGAAGATCAACGTGAACTTCCTTCCGGACGGGGAGCAGGGTCGGGAATATTCCATCGACACTATACCCGGCGGACAGGTGTTAAAAACCTACATCAACGGGGACAGCCAGCGGCAGCTGCTCTTTGCCATCCGCTCTGTGGAGGAATACGGCAGCGATGTGCTGGCCAATCTGGACAGCTGTGGGCTGTTCGAGCGGCTGGAAGGCTGGATGGAGCGGCAGAGCGCCGCAGGCGTCCTTCCCGCCCTGCCGGAGGGAAAACAAGCGGAGCGGGTAGAGGTACAGTCCACCTGCTACCTCATGTCCACCACACCCAACTACGGAAAATATCAAATTCAGTGCCGGCTGATTTACCGGCAGAGAAAGGAATGATTTTATGGCAGCATCTGATGCCATCCGCCAGAGACACATGGAGGCGGACTATCTCAATATCGGCACCGCGGAAGAGCCGGAATTTGCTCTCTGTGGCACCGGCTTTACTAGTCTGAACGAAAACCCTTCTGCCCAGACTTCTTCCAAGCGGTACATTAACTCGGTGTCCAACCGGCAGTCGGTGAACGGCTACCAGTGGACCGCGCCCTTTGAAGCCGACCAGATCCGCAGTGAGGAAGCCCTGGAATACATCCGAAAGATTTCGGACGGCCTGCTGGTTGGGGCGGACTGTGAAACGGAATTTGTTCAGGTGGATCTGGATAAGCCCGCCGAGGAGGGAGAAAACACCTTCCACGCCCGGCAGCGGATCGTGGCCATCGGCATTTCCTCCGTCACCGATAACACCGGCGAAATGGGCTTTTCCGGCACCTTCTACGGGGTCACCGACCCGGTGGAGGGCACCTTCAACACCAAAACCAAAACCTTTACCGCTGCCGGCGCCGCCGCTGCATCTACCATGGCGGTACAGCAGTCCACCGAAAACAGTGCTGAAACCTAAGGAGGCAACCCCATGAGCAAGATTACCATTTTGGGCAAGTACCTGGAACTGGACCTGCTGGAATACCAGGACGCCAAGCGGGTGGAGGACGCCATGAGCGCCTTCTACCAGCGGGTGGGCAAGCTGGAGCAGGAGCAAACCAGCCTATCCGGCCAGGTGCTGGGCTATTGCACCGCCACCATGGAAGTGTTTAACGACATCTTCGGGGCTGGAACGGACAAAAAGCTGTTCGGTGACCACACCAACCTGGGGCTGTGCGCCCAGGCCTTCGGCCAGCTGGCGGAGGAGATCACCAAAAAGCAGCCCAAGAAAGCCCAGGAGCTGTTTAGCAAGTACCTTCCCGCCCGGCAAAAGGATGAGCCCTGATGCTGGGCCAGGCCCTCCCCTGCTCCGTCACTGTGGCCGGGCAGGACTGCCCCATTGACACCGACTGGCGGATTGGGGTGCAGATGGAGTCCCTGCTACTGGATGAATCGGTGGAGGAAGAGCAAAAGAGCCTGCTGGTGCTCAACCTCTACTTCCCTGATTTCGCCCAGCGGCCAGGGTTTTATCTATCCCACCTGGAAGAAGCTCTGGAAGCCTGCTACCGCTTTTACCAGGACGGCCAGCCGGGCCAGGAGCGGGGGCAAAGCCGCAAACGAGTATACGACTTCGAGCAAGACGAAGGCTTGCTTGCAGCGGCTTTCCTGGCGGACTACGGCATCGACCTCACCGCCCCAGACTTGAAGCTGCACTGGCACCGTTTTCTTGCTTTGTTCTCCGGCCTGCGAGAGGAGGATACCATCAGCCGGATCATGTCCATCCGGGCGGCGGATACCGGCAAGATGAAGGGCGAGGAACGGGACTGGTACACCCGAATGCAGCGGAAATACGCTATCCGGCAGAAGGAAGATCCCCTACAAGCAAGAGTGGAAGAAGCTCTGCTGAGCGGAGGAGATTTGAGCGGAATTTTATAGTTTTTCATTGACACTCCTTGCTTTTTGTGTCATAATTGTAAAAAAGACAAAAAGGAGTGTCGGGTCATGAAAAAGAGGATTTTAACGGTGTTTGCTTTGCTGTGCGCAGTGTTTTGCTTGGGCGGGTGCTCCGGAGATACTACGGAATCGAAGATTGACATTGACAGCGTTGTTTGGGTGACCGAAACCTATTCTGACCGTTACCACGGAGACTACTACTCAATAGAAATACCCACTCAATGGGAAAATGCAGGAAACGGAGTGTTCCGCGCTTATGAAAGTTCTAATATTCCAGGGGCTTGTACCATACTCTACCTGCGCAGCTATGACTCTGTAGAAGAATACATGGATGCTTACATCGGAAGCCTGGATTCGTACACACAATTTATCGAGCAGGAAGCTATGGCGATTGCCGGCAGGCGTGGGTATCGCTTTGTAACAGAACGCACCTACGAAGAAAATGGGCAAGAGACTATCACTCGCAGAGAGGTTTATACCTTCCAAGATGAAGATCTTGTGTACTCAATCACTTTCGATCCGTCTACTGACGACCAGATAAAATCCCATATTTTAAATTCCATCATTCTCTTATAAACCATTCAGAATCAATCAGCATCTGCTTAACCAGCAGGTGCTTTTTTGTACCCTTTTTTCGGGAGGTGAGACCTATTGCATACGACGGCGAAATAAGAATCAACACCAAAATCGACTCTTCCGGTATTTCCTCCGGGGTCAATAAGATCAAGTCTGCTTTTGGCTCCATCGTGTCCAGCCTGAGCGTGTTCAGTCTGATGCAAAAGGGCGTGGACATGGTCACCGGCTCCATTGACGCCGCCCTGGACCGGGGCGACACCATGGATCAGTTTGACCGCACCATGAATAAGCTGGTGGGCGACTCCACTAAAGTGAATCAAGCCCTAGACAGCTTAAAGGATATTACTACCGGCACTGCTTACAGCCTGGACACTGCCGCCAAAGCCACCCAGAATTTTGTCACCCGTGGCATGGATCTGGAGGACGCCACCCGGCAGGTGGGCATCTGGGCGGACGCCGTAGCTTTCTACGGCAAGGGCACCAATGAGGAGTTTTCCAACGTCACCGACGCCCTGGGTAAAATGCTCACCAAAGGCAAGGTGGACATGGACCAGCTGGACCGGCTGTTTGACGTAGGCATCGACGCTGTTGGAATGTACGCCCAGGCAGTGGGACGCAGTTCCGCTGAGGTGCAGGACGATTTGTCTTACGGACGAATCTCTGCGGAGGACTTTGTCACCACGGTGTCCAACGCCATGGAAACCGGCGCTGGCGGCGTGCAGAAGATCGCCGGTGCGGCGAAAGAAGCCGGAGCCAGTTGGAGCGGCACCATCTCCAATATGCGCACTGCGGTGACCCGTGGTGTGCTGGGCATCATTGAGTCGTTGGATGAGGGGTTGCAAGCGGCCAATCTGCCGGGGATCAAGGAGATGATTGCCGGCGTTGGCAGTGCCATTGAGGACGTGCTGGGCAAGGCCAGCGGGATGATTCCGAACCTGATCCAAACCGCCAAAGGAATTTACGACGAGTTTCAGCCGGTAATTTCCAGCCTGGGGGATGTAATTTCCGGGGTCATTGATACGGTACAGCAGAAACTGCCGGAGATTATTTCCGCCGGGAAAGAGCTGTACAACGCTGTAGCCCCCGACCTGAAAAATCTGGTCACCACCATCGGCGATATGCTGGGCGGAGCCATTAAGACAGTGATCAATATGCTGCCTGGAGCTATCCGAACGGTTACCAGTCTGTACAACACCATCAAGCCACTGGCCCCCTTGATCTTAGGAGTGACCGCAGCGGTGAAAGGCTGGCAGGCCTTCCGTTCTGTGCAAAACTGGCTCGGGGGTCTTGGTAACACGCTAAGCTCTGTTGCCAAGAGGATCATTTCCTTTACTGATGAAAGTAATTTCCTGGGCAAAGCACTAGGTACGGCAGGAAACAGCGCAACCAATGCGTCCAAGCTATTTACCTCTGCCGGACTGGACACTAAGAATATGGCCGGAGAGGTCTCTAAGGCATCTAAAGCTACCCAGGGCCTGAGCAAAGTGGTGTCCGCAATGACCAATCCTTATGTGCTGTTAACGGCTGCTATTGTTGGAGGTACTGCGGCTTTGATCACCTGGGCCGTAAATAACACCGATGCTGCTAGGCGCGCGAGAGAGCTGGAAGAGTCCCAAAGGCGCACCAACGAAGTTTTGGAGCAAGCAAAGCAGGCTACTCAGGATGCCGCCGACTCCTACCTGCAAGCCAACGAAGCCAATGAAAAAACGCTGGAAGGTTACCAAAGCCTGTATGATGAACTGATGACCCTGGTGGATGCCAATGGCAAAGTGAAGTCCGGCTATGAAGACCGGGTGGAATACATCAACGGGGAACTGAACCAGGCCTTTGGAACAGAGTTGCAGCTTATCGACGGTACCGTTCAAGGGGTGGATAAGCTGGCTGGCAGCTGGGACAACCTGATGCAAAAACAGCGGGCGGCAATGCAGTTGGAAAGCATGGCGGAAATCTATCAAGCCGAACTGCAAAATCAGTCTAATCTTAAGGCGGAAATGGACACAAAATACGCCAAAATCCAAGAGCTGGAGCAGGCCATCGCTGACCGCAAGGCCGAAAACGAGGGCGGCCTGAACAGCTACGACATGGAACTGTTTCAGATGGAAGCGGATTTGGAAGAATACCAAGCCGGTTACAATGATTTAGCTACACAACTTAGTGCCTCCCAAGCCAAAACCAATCTCTATGAGCAGGCTCAGGTGCAGCAAACTGCAGGAAACTACCAGGGGGTTTTGACCTCTCTGGGCAAAATTGAGAGCACCCTAACCTATACTGCCAAAGCAGGAGCCAGCTTGGAACAGCTAAAAACCCAAGCAGAAGAAGCAAACAACACTTTAGACACCACCCGGGCACGGCTGGAAGCCGTGGGTCAGGAGGGCTGGCAACAATCCCAAGAATATCAGTCTGCACTGGAAGCAGCCAACGGCGCCACAAGAGAATATCTGAATGGGATCGTAGCCAAGCTCAAGGAATCCGGCATACAGATTTCCGATGGTATGCAGGAGTCCATTCTGCAAGCTCAGCCGGATGTACAGGAAGCGGCGGTAACGCTTTTGGAAGCCTTTTCCAGAGCAACCGAAGAAGAAAAGCCGGGTGTATTGGCGCAACTTTATCAGCTGGGAATCGACGTAGATTCCAATTTATCCAATGGCCTAACCTCAAACTTAACGGCGGTGGTGGACTCTACTACCGGCATGGTTACGGCCATCAAGGATTCCACCGGAAATCAAATTACAAACATTACCCCTGAATTTGCGAAGTATCTTGTAGATATGGGCGTGATCGGTGTGAATCAGATGGAAAGCGCTGTTTCCAGCAGCCAAATTTCTGCGCCCGGTTTAAAGCCCCTTGACGCCGCTACTTGGGCGTCAAATGCGACCCGGTCTCTGCAAGGCGAACTCAACAAAGTGACTTTGACCGTTAAGGCAAAAATCCAAGCTCAAATCAACCAACAGCAATGGGAGCAAGCTGCCCGCAGCGCCGGCGGCACCATGTACAGCTACCACGCCGACGGCGGCCTCATTACCAAGCCCCATCTCGGTGTCGTGGGCGAGGATGGTCCGGAAGCCATCATTCCCCTCTCCCCTTCCAAGCGAAACCGTGCGTTGGATCTATGGCAGCAGGCGGGGCAATGGCTTGGCGTGAAGCTCCACGCTGCCGGAGCGATTGTCAGCCGAATGCAGCCGGTGTCCTACCCGCCCATCGTCCGCAATGCGGAGGCCCAGGCCCAGCGGATGATCCTCCAAACCCAGCTTAACACCGACGCCATCCGGCAGGCCTGTAAAGAGGGCTGCGAGTCGGCGGTGTTGGCGGTAGCAGTGGAAAACCGGGTGCAGGCGGTGTTTAACCCCAAAACTGCCGCCCGGGAAATGGCGGACTATACCGACTCCCTGCTGGGAGACAAAACAAGGAGAGTGAAACGCTATGCGGAATGACGGCGCCACCATCGGCGGCGTGCACACCTCAGACTATGGCCTGACCATGACGGGATATGACATTACCTATCCGGAGCCCAACCGAATTCAACGCGACATCCCCTACGGCCCTACTCTGGATTTTACCAGCGCCGTGCTTGGAGACGTGCCCTACAAGCGGCGCAAACTGACCATGACCTTTGACCATGTCAGCAACTACATGGACTTTGAGACCGCCCTGCTGGCCCTCTCCAATGCTGTTCACGGCCAATGGCTGCAAGTGATCCTGGACAGCGACCCGGCCTATTACTACCAGGGCGTCATCACGGTAGAGCGGACTAAGGACAATCCGGTGGACGGGGATGTGGTCATCACCTGCGACGCCAACCCCTACAAGCTGGAGCGCTTTCCCTCTGACGGGACTTGGGAGTGGGACCCCTTCCGCTTTGATACTGGTATCATCCGCAACTATGTGGACCTGCCAGTGCAGGTTACAACTGACTTTACTGTAGTATCTCAATTTATGGCAGGCAATGTATCTAATGCCACCAAATTAGTCATTCCGGGTTGTCGGCAGAAGGTTGCGCCCAGATTTATTTTTGATGGGTCCGCTTTCAGCAACTCAAACATTTTAAACGGGGTTTGGGTTTTTCTGCTCAAGCCGGGAGAAATCCTTCAGCCGGATCAGCGGCCGTTGGTTGTCCCACTTACTGCAACGCAAAATTGGAGCCCTGACATTATGATAGGTGCGGGTGACCACACCCTCTATATGCTAGGGGTAAACTACGGTGGGGACGAAAAAACAATTTCCGTGTCTATCGACTATCAAGGGGGTATGCTCTGATGTATCAGCTTTGTTATAGCGATGACGGGTATTATCCCGGCGGAATTATTTATGATCCAAGGGCGTCTGACTACGCCATCTTAGACGGTAAACTCACCCAAAAGCTCAACACCGCTGGGACTTTGACCTTTACCCTCCCTCCAGGACGGGGCGACCCTCTGTCACAGCGGGGCGTAATGCTCGAAGACCGGGGAGAAACCCTCTTTTTCGGCAGAATCTTAAAGACGGAAACCGACTTTGAAGGTTTTACTACCGTTACCTGCGAGGGGGTGCTAGGCGAACTCAACGGCTTTGTAGTACGACCTTACGAATTTTCCGGGGAGGATGCTCAGGCAGCGGACAGTACCGTAAACTATCTAACTGCGCTATTGTCCAGCGCTTTGGCTGGACAAGACGGAGCCTGGGCGGTTGGAGAATGCAGTGAATCCTTAAAAAAGCTGGATTACAGCCTTCGCAGCTCCACCCTCTACCCTAACCTGCTCACAGAAATCCAGCAAAAGCTGGTGCAAAAGCAGGGCGGCTATTTGAGAACAAGAATCTCCCCCTCCACCTACAACCAAATCACTCGATACCTGGACTATGTCACAGAAGAAGACTACGGCAAGCTGGTGGATCAACCCATAGAGCTCGGAAAAAATCTCACCGACCTGGAAATTACCGTGGATTCCTCCGACCGGATTAACATTCTGGTTCCCATAGGAAAAACAGGAGAAGACGGGCAGCGGCTCACAGTCCGCGATGCAGTAGTGGACGGAAAAGCCTATGGCAAGGACTATCTGGAAAAAGAAGGCTCTGTCGCTAAATACTACACCATTTCGGCCACCCACCAGTGGGAGGACGTCACCGACCCAACCAATCTGTACAATAAAGCCGTGGAATACTTGGAAAGCGTCTCTCAATCGGCGGTGTCTATCTCGGCTTCTGCTGCAGACCTATCTCTGGCGGGCTATGACGTGTCCCCCATCCGACTTGGAGACCGGGTGCGGCTAATCAGCAAGATCCACAATCTGGACGTGACAATGCTTTGCACTAAGCGGGTCTATGACCTGCTGGACCCAGCCGACGACGTGATCCAGCTGGAAAGCCAATTATCATCCCAAAACCTAACAGACTTATTTGCGGCAACAGGCCGCTGAAAGGAGTACTACTATGCCTATCCCCGGTGATTATCCCGGTATGACAAACAGTCAGTTAGACAGCTATATCTCTGATTTCTTAGCTGCTATTTACGGCGAGGAAGTCCGGGATAAATTTGCCCGTATCGCCTATCTCATTGGCCACCAAATCCCCGACAGTGTAGAGCCCAGCGTGCAAGCCGCCGCCGCGTCAGCAGCCGAAGCTGCAGAAGAGGCGGAAAATGCCGCCAACCAAGCAGAAGCTGCAGAAGATGCGAAAACTGCTGCCAGCCAATCTGCCCAACAGGCCGCAAATGCCGCGTCGGAAAGCCAGGAAAGTGCTTCTTCCGCAGCATCAGCCGCCGCTGCCGCAGAAGCTGCACAGGAAGCGGCAGAAAATGCTGCGCAAAATGCGACAGACGCCGCCGGGGGAAATTTCCTACCCAAGTCCGGCGGGAAAATGAGCGGTGACATTATTCTGGGTGAAAACGACAACGGCACTGACACCGTCGAACTGCGGGGACCGCAAAGCCAGAACCCAGCGCGGGTCTATTTTTCCGCAAAAACTGCGACGTACCCCACGGTAACCGTGGCCGGCGGTGGAGGAGGAAAGATTACTGTTGGTGATGGAGGGGGCGTTAGCCTTGAAGGGGCCTCCGTTAGCCTACAAAGGAAAGGCGGGAATTTAACCGCCAACGGAAACAGGATACAAAGTGTCGCCACCCCCATTGCTGAAACCGACGCTGCTAACAAGGCATTCGTGGAGGAATCAATCCAAAATGTAGTCCACTACGGCACTTGCTCCACTGCTGCTGCAACAGCGGTTAAGGTGGTACAATGCGACGGGTTTAAGCTAGCAATAGGCGCTCGCATTGCAGTGAAATTTACGTACAAAAACACTTATGCTGCATCGCCGGTGCAATTAAATGTAAATGGGACAGGAGCAAAATATGCTCGTATGTATGATGATCAGCATTCGGTGATTATGTGGGAAGCCGGTGCAATAGTCGATTTTATTTATGACGGCAGTCAGTATCTTATGAATTCGGCATCAACCGCTGTTACGCTTGTCAATACATTGCCTGTATCAAAAGGCGGCACGGGCGCTACTACAGCAGCACAGGCATTGTCGAATCTTGGCGTTTTTAACGCAGATCCGATATATAGCAAACGCGCCACGGTTTTTAGTCAAGCATCGGCCGACAACTATATTGAGATAAGAGTGTATAAAATCGGGTTTGTTTGTTTTGTCCATATATCATCTATAATGCAGACCGACGGTAGCAATGGCGTCACGTTTCAGGAATTCGCCCTCCCAGAAACCTGCAAGCCATTAACATCAGCAATGGGTGTTTCGGCAGAAGTGTCTGGAAATAAAATTGGCGGTATGACGCGCTGGGAGATAACGGGGGACCTCAAACTTAAGTTTACGGCCAGCAATCCTGCGTCATGGTTTGAGCGGCATTGTTGTTTCTCATATGCTGCTGATAATTCTGGCTGGTGAGGAAGGCAACACATGACAGAAATCATCATCGCCCTGCTCAGCCTGCTGGGCACCATCGTGGGCAGCCTGTCCGGGGTGCTGGCCGCCAACCGGCTGACCAACTACCGGATTCAGGAGCTGGAGAAGAAAGTGGAAAAACACAACACCATCGTGGAGCGCACCTACCGGCTGGAAGAAATGATGAAGGTGGCCAACCACCGGCTCACCGACCTGGAACGCCACGAGGAAAAAGAACTGTTTGACTGAAAGGAATGGTACTATGAAAATCAACTGGACCGTGCGACTGAAAAGCAAAAGTTTTTGGCTGGCTATCATCCCGGCTGTGCTGCTGCTGATCCAGGTAGTAGCCGCCGTGTTCGGCTTTGGCCTGGACCTTGGCGAGCTGGGTAACAAGCTGCTGGCCGTGGTCAACGCTGTCTTCGCCGTGCTTGCGATTTTGGGTATCGTGGTGGACCCTACCACGGAAGGGGTCAGCGACAGCCAGCAGGCATTGACCTACACCGAACCGAAAGCAGACAGCGACGAACAGGAGGATGTAGACAATGGCTGAGTACAAAGTAATCGACCTTTCCCACCACAACACCGTCACCGACTTTCTGGCTGTGAAAAACGCTGGGATTTATGCCGTGATTCTCCGGGCCGGGTACGGCCGGGAAGCCTCCCAGAAGGACCGGAAATTCGATGAATTTTACGCTGCCGCCAAGGCTGTGGGACTGCACATCGGGGCCTACTGGTACTCCTACGCCGACAGTGTAGCCGATGCGCAAAAAGAAGCCGCAGCCTGCCTGGCCTGCATTGCAGGCAAGCAGTTTGACTTCCCGGTATACTACGATTTGGAGGAGCAGGCCACCGCTGCCCTGGGCAAGGCTGCCTGCACCCAGATTGCCCAAACCTTCTGCGCCGCCATGGAGCAGGCGGGGTACTGGGCGGGGGTGTACGCCAACACCAACTGGTGGCAGAACTATCTGGACCATGCCGCCCTGTCGGCAAAGTACACCATCTGGCTGGCGGACTACCGGCAGGCCTACAACACCACCCTCGAACGGGATATGCACCAGTACACCAGCACCGGCAGCGTAGCAGGGGTCAACGGCAACGTGGACTGCAACCGCTGCACCCGGGACTTTCCGGCGGAAATCGGCAGCCTGTATGGTGGCGTATCTGCCACCACGCCCCAGCCCACAGAGCCGGACAACTGGATCCATTGCACCGGCGACAGCGTCAACGTCCGGGCAGACGCCCACACTGCCGCCGCTGTTGTTGAGCGCATGAACAAGGGCAATGGCTGCGAGTGGTACGCTGACGATGGCTGGGGATGGAGCAAAGTCAAGGTACGGGACACCGTTGGATGGGTGTCCAACCTCTATCTTGATAAGCCCGGATTGAGCAAATACAAAGTGGGCGAATCCACCGGGAACCGGGTGAACGTCCGTGCCGGGCGTGGCACTAACCACAAAGTCCTGCGCCAAGTCAACAAGGGCAACTTGTTTGACATCATCGACATCTACGGTGGATGGTATCACGTCAATGTGGCTGGCGTGGAGGGATATATCTCTAAAGAGTACGTTAAAGTACACTAATTAGTAACACAAGCAAAGCGGCTCAATTCGAGCCGCTTTCTTTTTTGTCCTTTTTTGATTTTGTTACTAGTTGTTTCCTTCCTACAATGCAATGTCTATTCAAAAGCTGTTACTCGATTGTTACTAGTATGCGTGATTTTCACCGATTTTTAGATTCTCTCAAGCCTTAACAAACCTAGGCTTTATGCGGGTTTCTGGATTCACAGAACAAGGAGCGTGGGTTGAAATGTAAACGCCAAACCTAGCAACTAAGCCATATTTCTGCCCTTTTGTTACTTTACTGTTATTAGTTCAAGGTTAAGTTTCAAGTCGTTGATTGTCTTATGGTTGTACACACGGTTGCCAACGTCTTTGGATTTATGTCCCATCATTAAGTCGATGCACTTGCGATTGGCCCCGGCACTGTCCAGCAAAGTCTCAAAAGTATGCCGTGTTTCGTGGGGCACATGGCTGGCTCCAATCAACGCCATCACTTCCCGCCAGTGCTCCCGGAAGCGAGTCTGGCTCAGCTTTCCGCCGGCCGTGTTACTAATTAGGTATTCCCCGGGTTGCTGCATCCAGCGGGTCACCAGGGGCAGTATCAGGCTATGGATGGGCACAATCCTATCTTTGCCGGCGGCGGTCTTGATACCGCCCTGCATGGTGCCGGCGCCCAGATCGATGTGATCTTTGCGCAGCCCCAGGAGCTCCCCAATCCGCCACCCGCTGTAGATCATAATCAGCACCGTGGCGGCCCATAGATCGTCCGAGTGCTCCCAAAGCCGATGTATCTCATCTGGACTAAACGGGATGCGGTTTGATTCTTGGACCGTCTGAGCGGTGAGCACGTCCGTCCTGGTATGCTGGATGATTTCCAAGCTGACCGCAAAACGGTCCAGATTGTACCACAGCACCTTAACGTGATTTTGGGCGCTGGGGCTCCCTGCCCCATCGATGCACTCCTGCATCTGATAGGGCCGTATCTCTTTGTAGCGCCTGTCTGCCAGATGCTTGCAATGCCGGTAGGCGGAGCGCAGAGACTTTTTGGAGGACTCCGCCAGCTTTCCTCCTCCCTTCTCCACCCAGAGATCAAATACCCCCCGCAGGGTGATTTTAGCCCTATCTACGTCCCATGGGTCCCGGTTGTAGGCGGAGAGCATTTCCAGGCCCTCTTCCTTGGTGGCGGCATAACCTACGATGTTGTAGATGGGATAGCCCCGCGCGTCAAAGCCGACTGTCTTCTTGACGATGTACGGCCGACGGCGGTTACCGCTCAGCTTGCAAACAGAGCCATAGCCGTTAGGCAATCTGCGCATAAAAACACCTCCAAAGTATGACTTGCCAAGCCTACCCCGGAGGTGGTATAATCTCATTGTTGGGATGGATTATTCCTCACGGAGTAAGCTGTTCAATGTCGCTCTTCCTGCGCCAACAGGAGGGGCGATTTTTTTGTTTTGTCTTACAGCCCCAAAAGCTGTTGCTTTTTCTGTTCAAATTCTTCCTGGGTGATGATGCCGGCATCGGCCAGGTTTTTGAATTTCAGAATTTCATCGGCTGCGGAGAAAGGAGCGGGGGCGGGTTGATCTTCTGCAACGTCAGCTTTTTCTGATTCCTGTTGTTCATTCACATCTTCTATTTTTTGCAATGCCGTTAAACAATTCAAAGCATTTTTACGAGCGTTTTCGTAAATATCACTTCCCACATCTGTCTGCCCACTGAGAAAATAAATGTCGACATAGTTCTTATAATGATTTCTCAAAGTAATGCGGATGTACATTGAGGCGCAAAATTTAGCTGTTTTAGCGGTCAGGCCACCCACAACAGCTCCAGCAGCTCCTAACAAGGCCCATCCGGCGGCGGTCCGCTTTGCCACATTTCTCTTTTCGGATCCACTTTCTTCAATCAGCTCAAAATTAAGTAGGCTCCCATAGGAAAAGATGTCGTTGTTGACAGAAAATTTTTTATTATTTTCATCTATCCTCAGCCGGTTTGCTATGGTTTTCGTAGCCCGAAAAGGTTCCGCAGGACTTGTAGAGCGGTTTACAACCGGCGTACTTGGCTTTCTAAGATACTGAGGTTTACGGTCCAGCTTGGTGCCGCACACCGGGCAGGTGCTGGTGATACATTCGTGACCACAATTTGGGCATTTCATCGGTTTCATCCTCCTTTTATCAAACTGTTTTTACATCCTTTTTCGTCATAGCTTCGCGAATTTTTTCCGATTCCCGATACTGCTGGGCTTCCGGCAGGCGTACAAACTCTACCGTCTTATCATAGTTTTTGCGGACAACCTCTTCAATCTCATCCAGGGATACCCGGAAAAACTCTCGGCGGGTGTTTACCATATTAAGCTTGCGGTCTTCAAAAGCGCGATGCAAGGCAGCTTCCAACGCCGGGGCGTCATCTGAAAAAATCATGGCATGAACATCAAAATTGTAAGGAACCGAAGCGTCCCCTAATTCATACACCCGCTCCATAGGGTCAAGGCGGCGGGTCATACCGATTTTGTAAACCCCTTCCCCAAATGCGCCGATATTGGAAATCACATAAACATAACCGGCCTTTTGATTGGCTTCCCGATAATCCACGTCTTTCATTTCCTGATCCAACTGAACCAGCTTTTCTTCCATCTGCTGTTTCTTTTCTAACAGTGAATCTTTGAAAGCGCCGTCTTCGGTGTTAGAAATCTGCTGGTTTAGTTTTTCCAAGGCCGTCTTGTAATGTTTCTGGTCTTTCAGGATATTCTTTCGAGCTTCGGCAATTTCCTTTTCCAGCTTTGCCTGCTCCCGCAATTCTGCCCGATGCTGCTTTTCAGCTTCCTTCTCTTCCTGTTTTTTCATGGCATATTCTACTGCCAAAGACAGCTCATCTAGTTTGGATTGTAAATATGCGTATTGGATCGCAATTCCCATAGGCTGCATCAAGCGATTCAGAGAATCATAAGACTGGTTGATTCGTTTTTTCATACTATCAACATTGTTATATTTTACTCGATCAATGGCATTTTCGCACTCATTATTAAAGGCACGAAGAATCAGCTTGATGTTATTTTTATTCAACCTTTGCCCTTTGGATAAGCTCCCGTCCATTGTTAAATTTGGATTATAGGAAGCGGCATACCAATTTTTGCACATATACTTCTGCTCTTTTCGAATATTATCCAATTCTTCTTTGTATTCGGCAGAAGAAGCAAAATCATAAATTGGAGTGTACAGCCCAAACTCCTGCAACAAAATATTTTCATCCAAGACAACAATTTCATCCTGCTTCTTTTTTATTTCGGATGTAAGCCGACGGAGTTCCGCTTGTTGTTGCCTAACCTGAAGATCAATTTTCTTGTTATCTTCAGAAATTTTGCGATTTACTTCTTGCAACCTCTGTTGATCTTGATAAGCCGGAGTGCTGAGATCGTTCACTTGCTTTTGCAATTCATCAATTTTCTGTTGGGCACAAGATGGACAAAGCCCTTCTGACGTCAACTTACCAAAAAGTATATTTTTCCCACACTTAGTGCATTTTGCCACGACAGTATACCTCCCGTAAATTAAATAAATATATAATCAGTATATCATACAATTTACGACATTTATAGTAGTAAATTCACTAAAAAATGCGGGAAAATTTCTATCTCGGCAATAAACTGTCCGCTTTTTGGGACTTATTTTCCCTCTCTCCCAAATAATTTCCATGCACTTGACAAAGAAGAACATTCGTTCTACAATGGAATTATAGCCCCATTCAAGTAAAACACTAACGCTGGAGGAATTCAATGAGTTTGAAGGAAAAAATCAAAAAAATCGTCGATCAATTAAGTGAAGAAAAGTTAAAAGAACTTTTTCAATTACTTATCCACTGGATACGTTAAAGCAACGGCCGGCCTTTATTGGTCGGCTTCTTCTTTTTTGTCTTTTTCTGGAAAAACAACTTCCAGTGCTTCTCCGATCTCGATCAATTTTTTAAGCTGCTCATCGGATAACCGAGATAGAGCCGTGCAAATTCGTTTTAAGTAGTCATCATCATCCAAACTCAGCACTTTACCAAAAAAAGCGGCGAGCTGCTCATTCCTGGTTTTCGGTTCATACATCTGGCCTTCTCCGGTGCGAAGCCAATTCTCGCTCACGCCAAAGGCTTGGCACAAATCTGAGATGGTTCTAGCACTTGGCTTTTTAGCGCCAGAACAAAGCTCTGAAACAAAAGGCGGGGAAACATTCAGTTTCTTGGCCACTTCTACTTTTTTCATACCGCTTTCTGCGATAACCATAGAAATGCGGTCGGAGATTCCATCCATAAAATCAGCCTCCTTACAAGGTTATCATACTACGCACGCCCGGCTTTGTCAAGAAAAAAATTAGCTTAGCTAAAAAACAGGGTTGACAAATTAGTTTAGCTATGTTATATTATAGCTGTGCTAATAAAGAGGAGGTGATCCCATTGCCAGAAGAAACCAGAAAACTGGCCGATGATTTTTCCAAGATGTACAACCGTCTGGACGAAAAAGGAAAGTTGTATATGAATGGAGTAATTACCGGCATGGCCGCCGCAAACGATCTGGACGCAACGCACAAAGCGGAAAAAGAAGCAGAAGAACCCACCGAGGAAGTTTGAACAAGGAGGTGATAGAGATGGAATCTTTCTTCCGCCGATTCATGCTTATCGGCACAAAAAAGGATCTGGACAAGCTCCGTTTCCTTGTGAAGGAAAAGAACCTGTCCAGAGAAGACCTGGTACTGATTTTAAAGACCATCAAACTAAATCCTGATATTTCTTAAGGAGGTTAAACCTTGGAAAATAAATCAAAAACGCTTTTCAAGCTGGAAATCAAGGAACCTGAAAACGACGGCATAGCCCGCCAGGTCTTCATCAATGACCAGGAAGTGGAGTATGTGGAGCAGTACACCGTATCACAGACCGAAGCTGTAGACGTTGTCAAGACAAACATAGAAATCGTAACCTCTCGGTTCCATACTTGCGCCGATACAGCTTGCGGATGGTTTTGCTTCAAATCAACAGAAGAGGTGCTCTAAATGAACAGCTACAAAATCTATTTGACCAAAAACGCCGA
>ERZ1090860.225-NODE-226-length-35334-cov-7.166473_pt1 | contig 35334 bp, 28 predicted proteins | sample MGYA00478483_ERZ1090860 | MGnify/ENA primary metagenome ERZ1090860 (study PRJEB33644, sample SAMEA5815741) | chicken gut metagenome | biome: Chicken; feature: Gastrointestinal Tract; material: Caecum | place: Ireland | collected 2019-01-01 | study: A study of the...
GTATACAGTATTATCATCTGAATTTTCAGTCTTTTTATTCCGAATACCTTTGGATTCGTTCTGGAAAATCGGACAAATTTATGGTAAATTTATCTGGTAAAGAAATGCACCTCTAAATCATCCGACAATTCAATTACATAGATTGCTAGAACGTACAGACCAGGGAATCTTAAGGTGCCCTGGTTTTTTGGTGCAAAACCGAAGGAGAAACATAGGAAATGAAAAGGAAAAAACATCCCCGAAAAAAACGTATGATCCGAAAAAGTATTCTATTGGTTGGAGAAATCCTCTGCATTCTGGCAGTGGTCTTTTTCGGCTTCTTACAAAAACCGCTCTTCACGGAGAAGAGTCCTGCCGCGCCAGAAGCCCCGGATCTGGAAAACATCATGCCAGAAATCCTGGCAGATTCTGAAACTTCCACAGAAAATGCCAATACTCCCGAACCGGAAGCTGTTGACAATGAACCGAAACAGCAGATTATCTTCGAACCCCACAGCGTGGAGTCAACGGCTCCCCAGTCCAGAATCAACTATACAGAGATTGAAGTGGACGGATCTGTCCTGACAGATACCTCCGCATACACCCCTGACAGTGAAATCTCTTTTTCAGATGGAAACCAGTACACAGATGTGGATGGAATTGTCACATTCCGCGGAAATAATTTCCGGGACAGTGCCGCATACGGCACCGCAGAAATGTCTGATTACACCTTAACCGGGAAATGGTCCCATCCGACAGGTTCTCTCACATCCGGAGACGCTTCCTGGAGCGGAAGCGGATGGACCGGCCAGCCTCTCATGAGCAAATGGCCCCGGGAAGTAAAAGCACATATGAATATGTATGACTGGGCAAAGGAAGATGACAGCCTTGTGGAAGTGATCTATGCCTGCATGGATGGTTATATTTATTTTCTTGACCTGAATACCGGAAATCCTACCCGAGACCCCATGTATCTGGGATATACCTTCAAGGGATCTGGGGCTCTTGATCCCCGCGGATATCCTCTGATGTATGTGGGTGCAGGTTACAACAGCAATGAAGGGACGGCGAAAGCTTTCATTATTAACCTGATAGACTGCAGCGTTTTATATACCTTCGGCGATAATGATTCCTTTTCCCTGAGAGGAAGTCTGAGCTTTTTTGACTCTTCCGCCCTCGTAGATGCGAAGACAGATACTTTAATCTATCCCGGCGAAAATGGAATTCTCTATCTGATCCGGCTGAATACTGCCTATGACCCGGCATCCGGAGCTCTTAGCATCTCGCCTGGAAAAATTGTCAAATGGCATTATTACGGAACCCGCTCCAGCACAGCCAATTACTGGGTGGGCATGGAAGACAGCGCCGCCATATACCAGGGATATCTGTTCATCGCCGACAACGGAGGCATGCTCATGTGCCTGGATCTGAATACCCTTCAACTTGTATGGGTTCAGGATATCCTGGATGACTCCAATTCCACACCTGTCCTCTCCGTGGAAAATGAGCATTTATATCTGTATGTCAGCACATCGTTCCATCTGGGCTGGCGCAGCAACAGTACAGCCCCCGTTCCTGTCTGGAAAATTGATGCCGAGACAGGAGAAATTCTCTGGCAGACGGACTTTGAGTGCCACTCCGAAGATGGGGTATCCGGAGGTGTTCAATCCACCATCGCATCCGGAACAAACACCCTGTCCGACTATATCTATGTCACAGTCTCAAAGACAGAAAATCTCGCCGCGGGTGTGCTGGCCTGCCTGAATAAAAATACGGGGGAAATCCTCTGGCAGCATTCTGCAGGATACGCCTGGTCTTCGCCTGTCTGTGTCTATAATTCCGATGGAACCGGCAAAGTTCTCTACTGCAGCAGTGACGGCAATATGTATCTGCTGGATGGCCTCACCGGTGAAGTACACAGCACGCTCTCCCTCAGCGAAGGAGTGATTGAAGCTTCCCCTGCAGTCTATAACAACCTTGCAGTCATCGGTACCAGAGACTGCCGTATCTGGTGCGTCCAGCTGGGATAGAACTTTTGATAAGGAAAAGAGGTGATATTTCTATGAACATACGTCATTCAAGAGAAGAAGAACTGCCCATTCTCATGAAGCTTTATGAACATGCCCGCCAATTCATGGCTGCAAATGGCAACCCTAACCAGTGGGGTCCCACCAATTGGCCCCCGAAATCTCTGATCCTCTCCGATATCAGAGAAGGAAAAAGTTACGTCTGTACTTGTGAAGACGAGATCGTGGGAACCTTTTTTTATGATTTCGGCAAAGATGTGGAACCGAATTATCAAACCATCGAAGATGGCGCCTGGCTGGATAACAGCCCATACGGTGTCCTCCATCGCATGGCCAGCAGCGGAACAGTAAAAGGCGTCGGATCCGCCTGTATCCAATGGGCTTTTCGCCAATGTGGCCATCTGCGCATCGACACCCACAACGACAATCGGGTGATGCAGAATTTGCTCAGCAAAAACGGCTTCGTCCACTGCGGCACCATTTATGTCCCGGAGGATTCCTATCCCCGGCTGGCATACGAAAAAATATCTGTCTAAAATACCAGAAGCGGGAGTCTGCCAGCCAATGGCCACTCCCGCTCCTATCTTCCTGTTAAGATATCTTCTCCAGTCTTTTTCCCTCCAGGACAACCTCATCGCCTTCCTGGATATCCTGCTGATACAGCCAGGCATCCGACTGTCTCACAGACTCTTCGCTGCCGCTTTCATCCCGCAGAACCACAATGACCTGAGTCTCATAATCCCGTGCTCTTTCTTCACATCCGAAATCATCTTCATAGATTCCTGCAACAATATATTTTTTACTCATCTTTCTCTCCATCCTCTACTGATTTTGGGCATACATACCTGGGTAACCCCTTACTGTGCCTGCCATACTCAATTGCTTCCTTCGGACAGCGGCAGATACAGGCCATACAATGCGTACAGGATTTCCCCCATACCGGTTTTCCGTTCTTCAGATGGACATTATGAAGAGGGCAGACCTTGACACATTTTCCACAGCCAATACAGGCATCTGTCGCATAGAACTTCCTGGCATGAACCATGAACGGATAGAAAAAGTCATTTACGATACCACTGTTCAGCCTGTCCAAGATAGTAACTGGATGTTCAGGAAATTTCTGCTTCTTTTTGATCGCAAGAACCGCTTTGTCGATCTCTTTCTCTGCTTTCTGAATGATTTCCAGGGATTCTTCTCTGGATGGTGTCCGAAACAGAGCAATATAGTTCTCCGGCATTACCACTTCAAAACATCCAAGATAATTCATTTTCTTTTTCGCACACAAAGGTTTCAGATACTTCCCCGCATTGCTGATCTGGCCTCCGCAGGTCATCACAAAATAAATGCTGCGGCTTCCAGCCAATTCTGTCCTCATCAGCCACTTTTCCAAAATCCTTGGAATCCTCCAGGCATACGTGGGAGTGACAATTATCCAGGGACGTTTGGAATCCATTCTGGTAAAATCTCTTTTTCTCAATTTTTGAAAAAGATTCAAAGTCTCATCCCCTGTAGCTTTCGCGATTCTCTTTGCCACATATTCACTGTTTCCTGTTCCCGTAAAATATAAAATCATAATAATCTCCTCCTCGAAATCTGCATAAAAGAACTTCCCCTTATAATCACAAAAAAGATCAGCCTAATATATTGGTATCAGAAATATCCTTCCAGGAAACGGGCGGATTGGCAGACTGAAATTGCTGTTCTTCTGCGCTTCCCATAATATAATGATATTCTGAAGAATCCGCTTTTACAAGGGTATTATTTTCGATGGTAATCCGATAGATATCTGTCTGTCCCGTCCCTCTGCTCAACAGAGAATCGTACATACCATTCCCATCGGAAGACAAAAAGAGGTTCCACACCGACACGTTGCCGCCGACCACATTCAAGGCATATCCAGCCCCTGAAGGCACACAACTGAACACACGGCAGTCATGATAGATAAAAACATACTCTTCATATTCAGCTCCCACAATCAGCTCCTCAATCCCATCGCCATTGATATCGTGTACAAAATAATCGTACCCCTTTGTCTTTCCGGCCGCGGCGGGGAATTCGTACCCTGGCTCCTGATTCTGTACTGACTGGAGAACTCCTCGATAGATCTCTTCCATAGAATTACCCGCCTCCGTCTGTTCTGCCGTCTCGTTTTGAGCTGCCGCCGGATCCCCGCTTTTTTCTGCCGGCTGCGCGGCTTCCACAATACTCACGATCCGATACATTCCCGTCTCATCTGGTTTCAAGACTGCTTTCTTACTGAGCAGGCCGCTTCCCGGGTCACCTCCCGCCGAGGCACTTTTCTCATAATTAAAATAGATATCCATCTCTTCCTCTGTATATTCCGCCGCCGTCACATCAGCAGTCACAGTATATCCCATCGTGGCATGTGTGTATATAATCTTATCTCCCTCCACATTGATGCCATACTCTGCATCACTGTCCGTCTCCTCCGTATACTGGAAAGTGGTAAAAGAAGAAAACAGGCGGTTCACATCAGCCACGGAATACTCAGAATTTCCGTTGTTATCTCCATAGTACTCAATGAACCCACCATTTCTGTCTGAGCCCTGGCACAGAGTTGTCAGAAATACTGCGTAATCGCTGTCCTGGAAACCTTCCTGAGGAATCTCATCCGGGCCATAGGCGAGCACCAATTCCAATTCCTCTTTTGTCAGATTCCCGGCAATTTTTGACGGGTAATCTTCCTCTGTCATTTCCACAGGTCCCTGTTCTTCCTGCGTCTCCTGAGCCTCTTTGGTTACCTGCGGTTTTGTCGTCTCCTGCTCTGGCTCCTTCTCTTCCTGAGATTCTTCCTGAACCGCTTCCGTCTTAGACTGTCCATTCCGATTCATCTGTGCTGCTCCGAACATGGCGACTCCGCTCACCGCACAGACTCCAATGACAGCCACCAGAACTTTGCCTGCCATCGTGTGCAGAATTCCGCTTTTTACCGTACCGGTGGCCGCTCTCTTTGCTGACACTTTTCCTGCTGCTTTTCCCACCGATGCTTTTCCTGCCGATGTTTTTCCTACTGATGTTTTTTCAGGCACTGTCCTTCCCGGCACACCGGCACCGCCAGCTCCTGCCTGCAAAGGAAATCTGGAAAAAATATGACTTGCCATCTGCTGGCCCGCCTGTGTGAACGCTCCCTCCACTGACATCGCTTTCGCATCTGTGCGAAACAGATACAAGAGCAAGGGAAGAGGAGCAATACCATAGAGTTTGTATCCTTTCTTCTGCAATTGTTCTGCCCTTATACGCAGATTCTTCCGTCCATAATTGAGTCTGGATTTGACAGTATTTTCCGAACAGTTCAAAGTCTGCGCGATCTCCCGGATTGATGCTCCTTCTATGTGAAACATCAGCACACAGAGCCTTTGCTCATCCGACAAAGAATCCAGCAATTCATGTACAAGTTCTTTGGTTTCCTGCCTGGTATACGCCGCCTCCGGCTGATTCTCCAGATTGTCATCTTCGATCCGGTATTCCACACTCTCCCCGGAATCATCCTTCTCCATGTCCGAAAATAACAAGGGGTTCTTTTTTGCCAACATATTTTTGGCAGTATTGGCCACAATTTTCCCCAGCCAGGCAGAAAACATCTCCGGGTTTCTCAGTCTGTCCAGGTTGGTAAACGCCCGAAGATATGCCTCCTGGAGCACATCCTGTGCTGCCTCTTCATCTTTCATATACTGCAGCGCCAGATAATATTTACTTTTGTATGTATTCTGAAATAAAAATCCATATCCTCTCTCTTCTTTTGCCTGTGCAAGCCGGACCGCCTCTGTGTAATTCATAATTTTCCTCCTTTTTCTCTCACTTAATCTGTCTACATATCTTAGACAATAAGAAAGCCAAAAAAGTTTTAAAATTCTCTAAATTTTTTATTTCTATTATAACCATTTTTGTAGTACAATGGAATTCGTAATTTTCAGAAATGAGGAGGAAGGAATATTCATGAACGACATTTTAACTGACTTACTGGCAATCATTGGTGTGGTACTCAACGGTCTGCCCCAAGGACTTCTCGCCCTCGCTTACGGCTTTGCTTCGGTTCCCACCGCATTGGCTTTCTTCGTGGGCGTTGTGGGAAACCTGGCCACTCAAAGTGTAGCCCCCATCTCATTCCAGGCGGAAACCATCACTTATGCTGGTACTGCCGGCAAAAACCGCTCAGAGCGATGCACCATGATTTTCATCGGCGGTGTGATCATGGCCCTGATCGGAGCTCTCGGTTTTCTGACAAAAATCGTGAACTTCGTCGGTGAGGACGTTGCCTACGGAATGATGGCCGGTGTGGGAATCATCCTGACCAAAGCAGCCATAGATATGATCAAGAGCGATACCATTTCCGGCGGGGTCTCCCTTGCTGCTGCTTTGATCACCTACTTCTTTACCAAGAACAGTGCAAACACACTTGTCTATACCATCGTCATCTCCGTTGTGGCATCCTGTATTGCCGGCGCCCTGTTTAAAAAAGAACATACCAACATTGTGGTGGAAGACGACAAATTTGTGAGACAGAAATTCACCATCAACTCCAGCGTCATTTTCGGAGCTCTCGGTATGGTATGCCTGAACATCGGCTCCAATATCTCCTTCGGCGGAATCACTGCCGGAATGGCCACCAGCGGAAACTATAATGTAGATCACCTGACTGTCATCTCTTCTCTGGCTGATATGTGCTCTTCCTTCTTCGGAGGCGCCCCTGTAGAGTCCATCATCTCTGCCACAGCCAGCGCACCCCATCCTGTATGGGCAGGTGTCATCATGATGGCGGTCATTGGTCTGATTCTGATTTTCAAACTGCTTCCTAAAATCGGAAGGTATGTGCCATCCTCTTCGATTGCAGGATTCTTGTTTGTTCTCGGTATCTTCAAAACCGTTGTCCCGGATGCGCCTCTGGCATTTGCCACCAATGCGGCGGCTGGCGGTACAGCCATGGTAGTGACTGCTGTCACAAATCCTTTCCTTGGTATGATCGCCGGAGTAGCAGCGAAGCTTCTCGGACTTTAAAAACAACTGGAAGGACACGGTCAGAACCGGAATATGTTATCAAAAATCTACCTGACAGGAGGAGAAATCAATGAAAGAATACGAAATTGAACTGTGTGGAATCAAAAGAACTCTTCCTTTTATTCCCATCAATGAAACGACTGCATTCGCAAGCTTTGTAGTACTTGGCGACACCGAACTGGTGAGTGCCTGTGCTCCTGAGCTGGTCAAAAAAATCGGGCCTGTTGACGCCATTGTAACCGCCGAGGCAAAAGGAATCGCTCTCGCCTACGAGATCAGCCGCCTGCTCGGTCTGAAAGAATTCATCGTCGCTAGAAAGAGTACGAAAAACTACATGAAAAATGTAGTCTCCGCCTCTGTACACTCCATCACTACTTCCGGAGAACAGCATTTATATCTGGATGGAATTGATGCCGATAAAGTACGGGGAAAACAGGTCTGTCTGCTGGACGATGTGATTTCCACAGGCGAATCTCTCCATGCTCTGGAAACACTGATGAAAAACGCAGGTGCCTTCGTCACAAAGAAAGCAGCCATCCTGGCGGAAGGCGATGCTGCTTCCAGAGAAGATATTATTTTCCTTCAGAAACTGCCTCTGTTTCAGAAGGTTTCAGAAGGAGAGTACGAAATCATTGCCTGATTTCTGCTCTTAATTCAAAATTCGCTTACGACTGATAAAAACAGGGAAACTTCACTCACTGCGCATGTGAGCAAAGTTTCCCTGTTTTAGATACCATATAACCAGTGTTATATTTCTCATTCTCTAAATAAATTCCCCAGCCTGTCACGGCAGGGAATTCCCATTTCTCCTTCAACATAGTAGATCATTTTTTCTGCTATTTTCCGCGCTTTTAAAACTGCGTGAACTTTTAGCATGACATGGCAGCATTCCAGATAGGCATTCTCCTCATAAGGATCGATTCGGATAATTTTCTCATAGTAATTGGCAGCCTGAGCATACTCTCTATTTTGCTTATAATGTTCCGCAATTTCATACAGATTTTTTATTTGAATTTTTCGAAGCCGTTCCCTTTCTGCTTCCAGATAATATTCATAAGGATATTCCTCAAAATAATCTCCGCCATATAATTCTTCAGCTTTAAGAAGGCAAGTAATCCTTTCTTCTTCCGTCCGGCATTTTTCTGTGCTTAATCTAAGAAATTCATCGGCATCCAGGTGAATATACTCCATATTCAGACGGTAGCGATCCCGATTCCGTATAATGTACGGGGAAGTCCCTTTAGGACTTTCCGGTGGATTCAAATCTTTTCTGAGAGCGGACAGCGCCACATGAAAATGGTTCAGGTGATCCATTTTCATATTGGGAAAGATCTCTTCAGCAATAATACTTCGGTTTTTCTCTGTACCTCGGTTAGTAATCAGAAACTGAAAAATTCGAAGACTGGACGCACGCTTAAAAGAAATTGGTTTACCATTTTGCACAACTGAAAATTTTCCCAGTACCCGTATCGTAAGAACGGGGAACTCACTTGGAGCAGACATATTATTTTCATTCTGAAGCGACACAATCCATGTATATCCATGTGAAACACAATACTGGATAAGCTCTTCTTGCTTCTGTTCTGCCATTTTCTTACTGCCAGACACTTTTAACAGTTTTATTTGTGCTTCCAATGTATGAAGACGTTCGAGAGCACAGAGTTTAGAACGTTCATAAGCAATCTCAAGATACTTTCCTGCATTGTCATATTTACCAAAAGCGAGAAAAGCTTCCCCCAATGTCCGGTTGGTATAAGCAGCATCATATCCACAACAGTATGGACTCAATTCATTCACTGCACGTCTCGCCCATGTCACTGCACGTTCAGGGTCCGAAGTACGAAGTACCCTGCTTTTTGCCGCATAAAGCCAAAACGTAGCATAAGATCCCGGTGATGCGAGGGAAATCGCCTGTGAAACATAAGAATCTGCCTGCTCCGGATCCTTCTGTAGACGTGAAAGAACCTCAAGACAATGTAATTGTATAGGTCGGATCTGATATTTCTCCGTAAGAAAAAGAGCTTGCCGCGCGTGCGTAATACTTGCTTTCTCATCATTCATTTCAAAACAACAGTCTGCAAGGAGCTGATGACTGTATGCAGCCAATGCATAATCTTTGAGAATCTTGGCACTTTGAAGAGCCGCATTCGCCATTTCAGAAGCTTTGATGATATTTCCAAGCTGATAATAAATACTGGAAAGCCGATGCTGAAAAATTGCAGCATTTAAATAGTTTTCCTCCTCAAGAGAAATCTCTAATTTTTTTTCGAGAGGCCCCGAGAATTCTGCCAACATTTCTTCCGGAATGCATCGAGTTAAAAAAAGTGTGGTATCCGGAGGAATAAGAAGCGGCGAAATCTCATCCAGCTTTCCATCAATGATGTGAAGTATCTGATAGGAATTATAGCGAAAAAAGATTACATGCATCAACTCTGCCGCGCGCTGATAATTCATACTTGCTGCTGCATGGGTGAAGGCATCAAGAAACCTATGTCTTTTTTCGAATATGTAAGACAATCTCAGATGTGCATTTCGGATGGAATCCGGATGCGTCTGGTTATACTGTTCATATAAGAAAAGCCTAAGCAAATGCTGATATTGAAATACTGAAGATTTTGTCTTTGTCAATCCAAAATTATGTGACTGGAGACACAGAAGCTTTTCCTGCGCATCCTCCGTCCCCAGATATTCATTAATAATATCTGGATCCAATTCTTTGAGAAGGCTTGTCTTCACCATAAAATCACGAAGATCCTCCGGAATCTTTTCAAAAATTTCATGATTGATATAATCGTAGATATCCGGCAATGTCTGGACATCATTTAGCCGCAGCCGCGGATTGTCATTATCCAGATTCTGTTCAAGATACAAAAGAATAAGTTGACAACCCGCAATCCATCCTTCGGTTTCTCTGAATATAATATCCAGCTCATACTTTTCCAAAAAAATATCATGGTAATGAGAAAAAAATTCCTCAATTTCTTCATAAGTCAACGCCAGATCTCCTTTTGTGAGTTCCAGATAAGCTCCTCGTGTTTTTAGCCGGGTTACTAAGAGAGGCGGACATTCTGTGCTGATTGTTATTAATGTTACATAAGGAAGATTCAAGGAAAGAAGCTTATTCAGGAACTGAAGAGTCTCCTCATCCTGCTGAATAAACTGGAAATGATCGATAACCAGATATATGGGAGATTCCAGTTGAAAAAAGCAATGGAAAACATATGCCATCTGCCCTTCATCGGGAACTGATTCTTTTGTATCAGTAAGCATGGCAACACATTCTGCCAAATTCTGGATGAAGGCAGAAAAATTCGGGAAAAAGTCACCTGCATCAAACCAGATCGTTGGAATCTGCTTTCTAGAAACAAAGCTATATACAAAAGACGATTTTCCATAACCCGCTTCAGCAAACACATTGATATAGGAAAGGTATTTCTGACGGCTGATCAATGATTCCAGACGTTTTCTTACATAATATCGTTCCGGATCAAAGGAAGTAACACGGCACTCAAATGGATAACTAATCAAAAAAATATTTTCCATATACTTCTCCTTTCTACCACTCTTTTTATCCCTCACCAATAATAGTATACACTAAAAGTGTTAAAACAAATAAAAATTTAAATAATTTGTAAGTGTAATCATGTAAATTTGTAAGTGTGAAGTGATAAATTGTAAAATTTCAGTAATTTTAATCTAATATAATCAGACTATCAAAAGTAAATTCGTGAAGGAGGAATTAAAAAAATGAAAATGAAGAAAAAAAATGACTGCCCACTCAGCAAAAAAATGACCGAAGAATTCGTAGACTATTATCCTGTTGGCCATTCGAACCGTCATACACCAGTAAGTGCCCAGAATTACCGGATGTTTATTGAGCACGGCGCCGGCGCACGTCTCTATGATGTAGACGGCAATGAGTACATAGATTATTGCATCGGTTATGGACCGGCAGCATTGGGAAGCGCTTATGAAGAACTGGCAGATTCCCTGATAGATCTAATAAAAAATCAGCCCACCATCAGCCTTTTCTTCACCGAAGATGATTTAAAACTTGGAAAACTGATTCGTGAAAATGTGCCCTGTGCAGAGAAAATTAAATTCTCCATGACTGGGACAGAAGCTGTTCAGGTAGCCATCCGAATTGCCCGCGCATATACCGGAAAAAGTATGATTTTAAAATTTGCCGAGTGCTTTCATGGCTGGGCAGATAATATTTTCGGCGGTGCTTATTATCCGGATGTTCCAGGTATGCCCACCATGCATGTGCCAAAAACTGATGGATGCTACACTTTAGGCCGAGGGCAGCTGGCGACACAAGAAACTTTAGTTATTCCCTTTAATGATTTTGATATTCTGGAAGATACCTTCAAAAAATATGGTCATCTCCTGGCAATCTGTCACTTTGAGGCTGTCCCAATCAATGACTATTCTATTCAGCCAAGACCAGGATATTTGGAAAAAATCAGGGAATTATGTGATAAATACAATGTTGTCATGAGCATGGATGAAGTCCTGACTGGTTTCCGTGTTGGCCCCGGAGGTGCACAGAAATTATTCGGTGTAACACCAGATATCGCTACTTTCGGCAAAATGTTTGCAGGAGGAATTGCTTCCGCATTTGTATGTGGAAAAGAAAAAGTGATGAACATTCTAAAAGATGGTCCTGTTCTGGCTGCCGGCACATTCAATGGTTGGGCATTATCCCAGAGAGCTGCTGCCAAAACCCTGGAGATTCTGACACGTAATGACGGTGAAATCTACAAAACTATGTATGCTCAGCAGGAAAAGTTAATGGATGGTCTGATTGAACTTGCAAATAAGCACGACATTAAACTTCGCATTCCCGAGAATCCAGGATGTTTCTACACAATCTTTGGCGTGGAAGGTGGAAGAAAGCCAATCTACAGCGAAGCAGACATTGCAGATCTCGATGAAAATATGTGCGGCAGATTCCGCAAATTGATGGAAGACCATGGAGTACTGATCCTTCCAGAAAATCGCTGGCTGATGAGTTTCGTTCTCACTGACGATGATATTGAATGGACTCTGGAAGCCGCAGATCAGGTAATGCAGATAATGAAAGAGTCATAAAAGACGACAGGAAGGAGAGAAAAGATGCAAGCTCCAAAAGATAAATATGATATTTCCTTTACGTCTACAACGGCCAAAATGCCCTTAAAAGATAAATGGATTTATGGCCTTCACAGTGGATTCGCATTCCAGGTTACATGGGTAATTTTCTCATACTATCTGATGTATTTCTATACCGATGTATTCGGTATCAGCGCAGCGCTTGCCGGCGTACTGATGATGGCTGCCCGTCTGTTTGACGTGTTTACCGATGCCCTGATCGGCTTTTTGATCGACAACTGCCATTTCAAGTCCGGAAAATACAGAAGTTGGGAAATTCTCGGAATTGTACCACTGCTTGTTACTTTTGTTATGACTTTTACAGCACTTGATACAACATCCACAGCACTGAAAGTGTTCTGGGTATGTATCAGCTACGGACTGTTCGGGGCAATCGGAGCTACAATGGAATACTCTTCCTCCACAGCTCAGCTCGCTAATATGACAAAAAACCCGGCGGAACGAAGCTCTGCCGTAGCTATCAAAGGTGCACTTCAAAATGTAGCTCAAATCATTGCGTCAGTTGTATTTATCAGTATGGTTAGGGCATTCGGTGGAAACGCCGGACATGAAGCAAGAGGTTTTTTCCTTGCAGCTATTGTAGTTGCCGCTATTGTAGGTGTGTGCTGCATAGCAATGATCGTAATAACAAAAAAATACGAGTTGAATAGGGACGGAAGTTACCGCAAGCATCTGATTGGTATCGGCGAGGGCATAAGTCTTATTCAACAGCTTAAAGATTTGTTTACACTTCGTCCCGTAATCGTCGTGGCAGGCAACCAGTTAGTTCAACAATCACTCTATGCCATCCGTAATGGTATTCTGATCTATCTTTTCCAGTATTACTGGAACCTGGAAACATTCTATGATCAAACTATACTGATTTATAGTGTTGCTATGGTTGTAGGATCACTTCTGTTGGAACCGGCAGTAAAACTGGTCGGCGATACGAATCGCTGTTTTATCGTGACAAAAATCATTTCCGCCGCCCTTTTCGTAATTAACTACATTATGATATTGGGTATGGGAATCGAAGGAAGTGGTGCTTCCATGCAGTACGGGGCAGTCTGGTTTATATTTATTTTAAGCGGTGTGGTTATGGGAATGGAAAACGTATTTGCTTTCGCACTGATGCCTGGAATGGTAGACTACAGTGAATATAAGACAGGCATGAACAAAGGCGGAATGGTTCACTCTATGTGTGGTCTGTCCCTGACGCTTGGCTCCGCAGTTGGCGGATTCATCTTCGGTATTCTTCTTGAAAATTCCGGATATGTCGCCAATACGGTTCAGACAGCGTCAACACAGAGCACGATGCTTTTGCTTGCTTTTATCGTTCCGGCTGTTCTGATGATATTATCAGCAGTTATTCAGGCTTTCTACGGCCTCAATGATAAAAAACTAGACGAAATTATGCATGAGATCGCTGAGAAGCGAAAAGCAGAACATAAACAATAAAACGAAACAAAGACATTTTTTTCAATGCACTAAAACACTCCGTCCGCGCCGTATGACGCGGGCGAAGTGTTAAAAAAGAAAAAGACGGGAGAATATGTATGAATGAAGCACAGATAAAAGAAATGATCCTCCGTGTATGTGACGCTGAAATCAATAGCAAAGACAAACTGTGCCGTTTGGACAGTTTCGTTGGGGACGGCGATCACGGGTATACTGTAGAGCGCGGATTCCAGACTGTAAAAAAGGAGATTGCTGAAAAAAAATACAACTCTGTAAAAAGTGTATTCCAAGATACAGGTGATATCCTGGCAGATTCCATGGGCGGTGCCATTGGCATGATTATAGGAGCTCTCTTCACAGGGGGAGCTTGCGAACTAGATGATAAACCGGAAATCGATGAAAAAGGATTTTCTATATTTTTTTCCTCTGGACTTGAAGAAATTAAAATGGTGGGCGGAGCAGAAGAAGGAGACCGTACACTTGTAGATGCTCTTTCTCCGGCTGTATCCGCCTTTAAAACAGCGCAGGAAGAGGGAAAAAAACTGACAGAATGTTTTCAAGCTGCCGCCAAAGCCGCAAAGGCTGGTGCTGAATCTACCAAGGGTATGATGGCCAAAAAAGGAAGAGCCAAATTTCTTCAGGAAAAATCCCTGGGCTATATCGATGCAGGATCCGTGACAATGGCCATCATCATTGAAACAATGAAAGAATACGCAGAATATTTGGAGGCAACGGCATGAAAAAATTTTTAAATAATCCGGCAGATATTATGGAAGAAATGCTGGAAGGAATGGCATTGGCGAATCAGAAAATTCTGTACTGGGAAAAAGGTACCCATCGAATTATGAGACGCAGCAAAAAAGAAACCGGTAAAGTCAAAATCATCATCGGAAACGGCGGAGGACATGAGCCAGGCTCCATTGGATGGATTGGTTACGGTATGTACGATATGGCAAGCATGGGGGATGTATTCGCTGCCCAGTCTGGAAAACAACTCTATGAGTCCATCCGTACAATAAACGACGGAAGTCCAATTTTTCTTACTATTGCCAATCACGCAGGAGACGTGATGAATGGAAACATGGCAGTGCGGTATGCAAAAAGAGACGGAATAGAAATTGAAAGTTCAATCTTTTATGATGACATTGTGTCCGCACCCAAAGAAACTCCCGAGGAACGCAGAGGACTGACAGGAATGTTCTTCGGTGTAAAAATGGCTGGAGCGGTGGCAGAAGAAGGCGGCAGCCTTCAGGAGTGTGTACGCGCTTTCGAAAAAGCCCGCACTTTTACCCGTTCCCTCTCACTTGTAACATCCGGATGTACCCATCCTCAGACAGGAATGGTCATGTCTGAACTTCCAGATGACATTGTAAATATCGGCGCAGGTGTACATGGGGAAGGCGGCTCTGAAAATGTGAAATTTACCACATCCAAAGATCTGGCAAAGCGAGCAATAGACATGCTGCTGGCAGATATGCCTGTTTCTGAAGGAGAGGAAGTCATCATTCTTGTAAACGGTATGGGATCTACAACCATGATGGAACTCGCCATTTTCTATCAGGATACCTACAAATATTTAAAACAGATGGGAATTAACGTGTATGATGGAATCGCGGACAGTCTGTTTACCACACAGGAAACCGGTGGAATTACCCTTTCCATCTGTAAGATCGATCCGGAAATGAAACAGTGGTGGGACGCACCTTGCCAAACCATCTCTTACATAAAATCATAATCCAAATAAAATATCAAAAAGGAGGATGAAACATGCTGACAAATGCTGGTGAAATTGTACGGCATGCAAACGCTGGAAACTTTGCAGTACCCGCAATTAATGTTTTTTCCACGCTGGATGCACGTGCTGTGCTGGAAGCAGCGGAAGAGCTTTACTCTCCTATTATCTTCGACATTGCATACAAAGCAGTCCCTGAAATTCGAATTTTGGGAGAAAACCTGATTTCTCTGGCCAACAGAGCATCGGTGCCAGTTGCTGTTCACCTGGATCACGGTGAATCTTTTTCTATAATCATGAAAGGAATACAGAGCGGATTTACTTCTGTCATGCTGGACTGTTCCACCCTTCCTTATGAAGAAAATGTGAAGCATGTAAAAGAAGTAGTAAATGCGGTAAAACCTCTCGGACTCTCTGTAGAAGCAGAATTAGGGCACGTGGGACAAGGATCCGAATACTCTGATACAGACGGATTGACGGACCCGAAAGAAGCCGAACAATTTATCAAAGATACCGCAATTGACATGTTAGCTGTGCCCATAGGCACAGCTCATGGAACCTACAATGGTACTCCAAAAATTGATTTTGATCGTCTAGCAGAAATCAAAGAGCGTACAAAATTTCCTCTGGTCCTGCATGGCAGTTCCGGCAGCGGTGAGGAAAACATTCGAAAAGCTTGTAAACTTGGAATAAACAAAGTCAATGTATGTGTTGATATTTTACGTGCAGCTGCTCAAAAACTTCAAAGTTCAGATTTGTCAGGAAATCATGCTTATGAAATCTGGGATCTGGCTGCCGAAGCAGTCCGGGAAGCAGCAAAACATCAGATAGCATTGACCGGCAGCGAAGGAAAAGCCTGGAATATACATACAAAAGGAATTATCACTGTGAAAACTTCCATGATGGAATAAATATGATAATCTTTCAGGGCAGGTGAACCTGCCCTCTTCCATTTATACCAAAAGCTTTCTCCACCTCTCATCCGTCTGCATAAAATCGAAACTCTCGTCTTTGAAATATTTTCTAAGATTTTCTCTCATCCTCCCAATAAATTCTTCACTGCATTTCTGAAACTCCAAATGTTCATACAAGCGGGAGTTTTTGAATGCTTGCATTTCTTCAATGCTTTTCAGCATTCTACTGGCAATGCTGAGAACTTCTTCTTTATTTTTCTCCATCACTGCCAGATCCATTCCCGGCAAAACTTCATAATAAGCTCCCATTTCATAGCAAGCTGCCAATGAAGCCTGTTTTCTCACAATCCATCTCGCTTTCTCTGTGTCATCCTCTTTCAAAGCCAGCAGATAGAGACCGTGAAGCACCATGCTTCCCATCTGATAGCCAGATAAGATCAATCCTTCATAGATTCGATACGCTTCCTTAAACCGGCCTGTCTTCTCATATAAAACAGCCTGCTTTCTCTTTTTCTCTGGATCTCTGTCAGAAAAATACTGTAAATATTCTTCCGCTTTTTCATACTGTTCTCTTCTTAAGTACAAATTATAAAGTGACTCCGCAGCACTGCAGCGAATTTCTTCCTTCCTGCTTTTCAAGGCTCTCGTATAGCATTCTAAGATGAAAGAATCATAAACTTCTGCATCGGGAATTTCTCGAAACATACGATGTGCATCCAAAATCATTGCGAGCTGCCAGGTCAGCTGGTCACAGTTGGGATATTTCTGCAAAATCTTCTGAGCCATCTTAAAGCTTTCCTCATAACTACCAAACTTCAATTTATCATCCACTTCAGCAATTATATTTTTCATTTCTTCCTGGGTCAGCTCTCCCTGGAAGGACAACAGCGTATCCAGAGAAATATCCAGCAGCCTCGCCACCGGAGCCAGCAGTGTGATATCCAGATAGGAGACTCCGTTCTCCCACTTATTAACCGCCGGCGGCGTCACCCCCAGACGCTTTGCCATCTCTTCCTGGGTCATATTTTTCGCCTTCCGATATTTTCGTATATTTTCTCCAATCTGCATTCAAAGCCCTCCTTTGCGTTTCTTACAGCATCGGCCTTTGCTTGATCCCATGATAACAAATTCCGCCGTCGCGCACAATTGAAGAGCTTTTAATTATCCGTCATGAAAATTAACTGACCTTCAAGTTCAAATATCCTCACCCGCAGGTTTTTATCCAACAGGACACCACGGCTCCCTGATTTTTATGATTTTCAAAAACCAGTCTTCCTCCCTGTTCCTGTAAAAACTTTTTCGCAATTGCCAGACCCAGACCTTGATGTTTCCTGTCACAGCGGCTGGTATCCCCACTGTAGAATTCCTGATCAGCATACGTCAGATCCCGGGGAGAAAATCCAGGGCCATAGTCTCTGACTGCCGCCACCAGATAACCCTCTTTGTTCCATCTGTCCATTCTGAGAGTTATCTCCATTCCGCTCTCAGGTTCTGTATGCTCTGCTCCATTACTCAAAATATTATTCCATGCTCTGAGTATCTGTCCCAGATTGCAGTATACGCAGTTTTCCAGGGCTACTATATCAAAAGATATGGGGATTTTCTCCGCGGCAGCTAACTGCCGGGCTGAGTCTTTAAAAATTTCTCCCAGCTGCACACAGGAAATCCTCTTTTCTTCCCCTGCGTTCTTTAAATGATTTCCGTATAATACCTGCCGGATGTGCTCCAGATACCGCTCAATGTCATTTGCATTAGACAGAATATATTCTGCACATTCCTCATCTTCCCTGGAAAGCCCTGACTCTGCTAAAAGTTCCGCATTTCCTCTGATAATGGTCAACGGTGTCTTGATATCATGTGTCAGCGCAGACAATTGTTCCTGCTTTTGCTGTTCCATATCCCACTGGGCAGTCAGAGATTCCTTCAGTGCCTCTCTCAGCCTGGAAAGAGAATTCATCACTTCATCAATTTCCCGTATCTCCGATGAAGATACCTGAAATTCCAGATTATTTTCTGCGATTTTCTCCGTAATCCCACGAAGTTTGTCAAGCTGCCGGTTCAAATTCTTAGCAAAATGTCTCGAGAGAAAAACTGCATTGAGGACGAAAAGGATTGCATCCACCACAAATGACATAATTTCCGGGGGAGGCAATAGTTCATTGAGTACCTGCCAGGAATATTTCATGTACAGATCATACTTTACGATACAGAGATTTCCATTGTCCTGCCGGATGAATCGATAATATCCTTTCGCCGAAGAATAGATTCTGTCTTCTTCATAATGTTCCCAGGCATCTTTTCGCTCCTGTTCTGTGAAGCTGCCTGCTCTCCATCCGCCTTCCGCGTCATAGACTCCGTACGTGCATCCCTGGGGAATCCATTTCTCCGGAGAATCCCCTGCTTTTTGAATCTCCAAGTTATGTTCTGTCAACTGTATTTCCGCATAATTTGCAGGCAGGCTGATTCCCACATAAGCGCTCGCAATCAAAAGAAGCATGCTTCCTATGATAATCAGAACCGTATTGACACAGAATAACACTGCAAATTTAAGGAACAGCCCCGCCAGCGTTTTACGCTTCTTTCTCATCTCCATCGATATCCAATCCCCCACACAGTCTCTATCGGATTCTGACCAGCTTTCTGAAATTTCGCCCGGATGTTCTTCACATGTTCTGTGATTGCCGAACTATTGCTCTCCCCGTCAAATCCAAACACATGCTCCAGAATACGTTCCTTGGAAAATACCTGCCCCCGGTTAAGAGCCAGAAATTCACAGATCGTATACTCTGCCTTCGTCAGGACAATCTCCGTATTCTGACAGTACACTTTCCTCTCCTGCATAAAAAATTGCACTTCTCCAATATACATACTATGTTTTCTTTCCCGATTTTCTCTTCGAATATGGGCCGAAACCCTTGCACGCAGCTCTCCGATTCCAAAGGGCTTCGTGATATAATCGTCTCCGCCGATTCCCAGCCCTTCCATCAAATCTTTTTCATCTGTCTTTGCCGTGAGAAAGAGAATCGGACAATCCACCCGGTCTCTGATTTTCCGACACAGTTGAAACCCATCCATACCCGGCATCATCACATCCAGGAGAATCAGCTGATATCTTGGCAGCTGACTCTCATCTAATTTCTGTGGGTCATCTAAAGTCGTCACATGGTATCCTTCTCTCGAAAGCGCTCTGCGGATGACTTCCAGAATTCCCCGATCATCATCAATCGCTAATATTTCAGTCATGACACTGCCTTCCTTCATAATAATGAAACCATGTCCCAATTATGCCGCAGATCAGAAGCAGAAGCAAGAGGCAGAAGAAAAAGGAAGCCTTCCATTCCTGCCAATAAGCAATTCCCTTTTTCCCCTGGCAGACCCCTCCCAGGACCAACATGACACCTCTTGCGCTCCAAGCAGAAGGGAAAAACTGCCACCTGCCATCTCCCAGCCCTGTGAGAAATAAAGCTGCCAAAAGGAACTGTGCCACACCCACACATTGAGACACTGACCTTGAAAAAGTAAGGTTCAAAAACAAATGTTCCAGATACAAAGGAATACTTCCCAAAACCAAGGCCATAGCAAGATCCATATAATCTCTCACCGATACCCCTGATTTTCCCAAAAGGAAATGATACCCTGAGGCGAAGAAAAACACAGCACCGAATATAGCCAGAGCTCCCATTCCTGTGAGTACCAAACATTTCACCGCGAATCCACTCCATTTTCCAGCATAACTTCCCAGCAAAATCTGAAAATGATTCTGCTCTTCCAGGCGGATGTTTTCCGCGCAGACAATGCTGACCGCAAAAGGAAGCGCAATTCCAATCACTTCCATATAGCCCGAAATCTGTCCTAGCTCATCCCAGCTGGAAAGCTGATAATACGGCAAAAATAATCCGCTTCCTATAATCGGAAGAATTACATGAAGAGGAAACAAAAAGGTATGTTTCATTTTTATTATCTCCACCTCCACACTCCGGACAAAAAACTTCACTTCAAATCCACCTGCCTCTCAAACCATCTTCTGCTTCCCCACCAAAACAGCCCAAACCAAATCAGAGCCGCCAAAATTCCAAAGTACAGATTTTCCATCCTTGCCAGCTGAGGAGAATAGGTCATCTGGCCCGGCTGTAAAAGAAGACCATTCGGCAGAACCTTCAAAATCGGACACATCAAGCGTGCTGTAATTGCCCCGGGAAAAAACAGGAACCAAGATTTCAGCGAAACCGTCACAGATAAAACAGAATAAAGTCCCATATGAATCAGAAACATAAAAAACGCTCCTACTTTCTGTGTCAGAAACAGACAGAATGGAATCTGCCACAACGTTGTCAGCCACATAACCACACCCGCCAGAATCTGTGCTCCCACAGACGGAGCTGCGAGAAACTGCATATGTAAAACATTCTCCATCCCTTTTCCAGCCAAAATGGTGAAAAACACTACGATAATCATGGAAAGACCTGACACCATGGCTCCCACCAAAAGTTTCGCATCCCATATTTTTCTCATATCACACGGCAAGGACCAGATGGTATGATTTTTCTTTCCTTTATCTTTTCCTCCAATCATTCCGCACAGAATTCCAAGAAAGCCAGGGTACATGCCGATATACCACCAGTTATAACTGTCAACCAGAAAATAAGAATGTGTCAGCCACGCAGAAAGGAAAACCGTAAGAAGGGGCATGAATACGGTGATTCCTCTCAAATAGGTATGACGATACTTTAATTGCTCCGCTTTGAAAAATCTGCTCATCTTCTGCCCCTTCCTTTCTCCACAACCTCAAGAAACAATGTTTCTAAGTCCTCCTGCTCCTCTACTCTGCCTTCAAATCCCAGTCTGCCATCAGAAAGAATCCCGATATAATCCGCGGTCTGCTGAATCTCACTCAGAATATGGCTGGACAGAATTACTGTGATCCCCTCCCCGGGGAAACTGCGGATCAAACCGCGCAATTCCTGTATCCCCAGCGGATCCAATCCGTTGATAGGTTCGTCCAGCACCAGCAGCCTTGGATGGTTCAAAAGGGCAAGGGCGATTCCCAGTCTCTGTTTCATACCCATAGAAAATGCTCCCGCCTTCTTCTTTCCGGTATCCGCAAGATCCACCAGACAGAGCACTTCCTGCATTCTCTTTTCATCCACATCCAGAAGAAGAGCTCGCACTTTTAAGTTCTCCCAGGCAGTCAGATTTTCATAGATGGGCGGCGTCTCAATCAAAGCTCCAATTTGACTCAGATCCTCTCTCGACCACTTGTGCCCCTGAAAGAAAATTCCTCCGGATGTTGGCCGCAAAAGCCCGGTAATCATCTTCAATAACGTAGATTTTCCGGCTCCATTGGGCCCCAGAAGTCCATATACACAGTTTTCCGGAATATGCATCGTAATCCCCCGTAACACTTCCTGTTTTCTGAATTCCTTAGAAAGATTTTTTATCTCAACAATATTTTCTCCCATATCAAACCTCCATTGCTTTTGTATTGTCAGTATAAAAAACGATTCTAAGGATTTTATAAGGATTTCCGATTTTTCTATAAAAACAGATTGCTTTTCCGACATTCATGTCGTATAATCTTTTTAAGACATGTATGTCGGAAAGTGAGGAATAAAAATGCTTAACAGACGTGGAGAAGAGACCAGACAACTGATCAAGAAATCTTCCTGTGCTCTCTTCGCAGAAAAAGGATTCAAGCAAGTCACCATGAAAGATATCTGCGAAAGGACAAAGCTCAGCCGTGGAGGCCTGTATTGTCATTACAGTAGCACACAGGAAATTTTTCATGACATTCTGGATGATTTCATGAATCACCAGGAAGACACAATCTCTGAAAAAATAGCTCAAAATATACCTGCAGTTAACATTCTAAACGATATATTGGAGACTTACAGACAAGAAATGATGGACAGCCCATCCTCTTTGAGTCTGGCAATCCTGGAATATTTTTCTCTTCGGAATCTCTCGGACACAGAGAATGAACTTTTCCAACAATATCAAATGTCTCTGAAATCATGGAAAAATTTAATCCGATATGGTATAGAAAGGGGCGAATTTCATCATGTAGATGTAGAAGCTGTATTTCATCTAATTATATTTGCTTATCAAGGTGTGCGAATGTACAGCAAACTGATGCCCATCAAAGAAGACATCCCTACAGGAGTTGTAGAGCAGATTAAAAAGATACTAATAAAGAAAAATCAACTTTGAACAGATCAGCGAGGAGTGAAGAACATGCCAACAATTTTTCATCATTTTCAAACAGAGCCCAATGCGTTTATCAATCCAGCAGATTGTATTCACCCTCTGCCAGGATTTCCCAAAGTCTGTATCACGACTTTTTCCCAGAATATTCTCACCGAATTGGTGGAACAAAACACGGTTAAAACCATCGCCCATCTCTATTCCGCCAATGGAGTCCTGCCTGTCTATCAAATCGAATATCATCACACTCCTGTTGGAGTATTCCTCTCCCGGGTTGGAGCTCCCGCCTGTGTGGTGGGTATCGAAGAAATCCTTGCCCTGGGAGCCAGAAAAATTGTTCAATTTGGAAGCTGTGGAATCCTCAATCAACCCGCTGTACAGAATAAAATTATCATTCCCACCGCAGCAGTGAGAGATGAAGGCACCAGTTACCATTACATAAAAAGCATCGACGAAATCACCGCCCAACGCTCCTGCATTGACCTGGCTGCGCAATGTTTGAGAAAACACCATGTGCCTTACATCCTTGGAAAAGTCTGGACAACTGATGGTATCTACCGGGAAACGTTAAACCTGATTCGAGAACGAAAAGAACAAGGCTGCCTGGCCGTGGACATGGAATGCTCCGCCTCCTTGGCTGTGGCAAGATTCCGGAACATCCCCCTCGTCCAGTTTCTCTTCGGCGCTGATAATCTGGACTGTGACACCTGGGAACAGCGTGATCTGACTGATTATGGCCTGCAGCTCTCTAATTACTATTTGTTCCTGGCTCTGGAGCTGGCCTTGGAACTGGCGAGGCAAAAAATATAAGCTTTAAAGTTTATCCATTTAGAATATTTCAGAAATAGAGAGCATATCTTCCAGGTACACGCTCCATATATTTTCCTGATATCCCGCTATTTTTTCTTTTTTGACCATTTCCGCTGTTTCCGCCAGCTGTTCATCCCATATGTTATCCAGCATCTTCAGCCGTCTCGGGGAAATCATTTCCCGAGATTTGCTTTTTTCATAATCTTCCGCTGTCATATGCCAATAATGAAATTCTCCCTGGTAGTACTGTTTCAGCTTCTGCCCAATCAAAAGCCCTTCCGGGTCAAAGTCCCCGGCATACCAGACCTTGGTCCCTCTTTTTGCCAAAAGATCCAAAATCAAAAGAGAACTCAACCGCGGCTGTCCATTCATACACAGAAGTGCGCAGTTTTTCTTCCATTGTCCACAGAGCATAGCATATACCGATGGATTTTCCACAATAAATATTCTGTTTTCCGGGCACTCCAGAGATTCCCAGCCGTCAATTACCGACAGTGGAATCTGAACCGGCTGTCCCTCGGCGAAAAAACCATCCATACCCTCATGGAAACAGCCGTCTTTCTTCTGCGCTCGGATCCCGGTGGCCAGCGCATAATTGGAAACATCATCTTTCAATATTCCGGCTTTCCAAAAAAGTCTCTGCTTTTCCAACAGCGGAAACACTTTGACTGGGGATTCGTTTCCAATTTCCGTATTCTCCCCCCGCTTCTTCAGATACCATCTGATCATCTGTTCAAGATATCTGCCACCCCTGGTTCCGTCGTCAAAAGCATGGGGATTGCCGGTAACCTGAGCGGCAAATACGGGCAGATACTGTGCCTTAGCCGGCAGTTTCTGCAAAATCCGCACACCCATAAGAAGCATCTCCCAGATTTCCTCCGGTTCCTTTCCTCCCTCCGGCCCCTGGATTTCCTCCAGCCACTGCGCAGCCAGAGTTCCTGACAAAACCTCTTTCTGAGCCTTGCGGATCATCTCCTGCCACCGCTTCTCTTCTTTTTGTTTTCGTTCTTTCCGACTCTCCATCGTCTCCTGAAAGTAGATCTCCAGCAAGTCTTTTCCCGAAATCATACCGAAACGGCTTCTGGAAAGAGCCCGGGAAAACCGTTCTGCCGAAATGGCCGCTGACTTTTTCCCGTGGTAATTCCTTCCCAGAAATCCTTCCAAATCTTCCCTGTCCTTTTCTGACAGATTCTTGATCACCACAGTACCGGCGAATTTTCAATAAGAAAAATACTTCTCCCGAAATCCCTCCAGAATCCGACCAAAAACCGGACGCTCCTGAAAATATTTCAGGCATTCATCACACAAGTGCTCTTCCATTTCTGTCTCCAATTCCTTCCTGGTCTTTCACAGTCTTCTCCGCCTGTTCTTCCATCTCCGCCTCATCCTCCAACATCACCCTGGCATGGCCATTCCACAGATAAGGCATAACCGTTACGAATTTAGCGTTCTCCGGCCTCAGCAGTTGGTAGATAGCCAGTGCATCCAAGGTATCACAGTCTCCCCAGAGCACCTGGGAATTAATGATAAAATCAAACTGGAACTCCGTCATCAAACGAAACATATCACGGATATTGCGATTATCCACTCCCGCAAAAGCCTCATCCAGAGAAATCAACCGCGGTGCGTCCGAACGTCCTCCTTCATATTTGGCCACCACGGCAGAAAACAGGGGCACATACATGGCCATTGCCTTCTCACCGCCGCTGAATGTTCCGAACATACTGTTGGTCAGCTCCTTTATCCTATCTCCGCTCTTCTGGAAAAAGAGCTGGAATTCAAACCATTTCCGGTAATCCAGCGTTTCTTTCATCACCTGATAAAAGGAAATCATCCCTCCGCTGTCTCTGGCATGACGTCTGGCCTCTTCCACCTTTGACCGGAAATGGGCGGACAGCTTTGCTGCTTCTTCCTCCCGCATCAGACGATAATCCTTTTTCAGCAGTTCCACCAGCTCCCTGGTATCCAGCTGCTCTTCTGTTTCTGCCGTACGGCTTCTCCATCTGAGACTCAACCTCAGACCGCTGGATGTATTCATTTTCCCCATCAGCGCGTTCATCTTGTCCACCCAGGCGTTGGATGCGTTGATTTTTCCCCGGATTTTTCGGCTGACGGTATTTGCTAGAATATCCTCAAACAGCTCCCGATCTCCATCCCGGATCAGATCCTTCAGCTGAGAAATCTCTTCCTCCAGGTGAACCAGCAGCCGTCCAAACGGAATCCGGACTCCCTGATAGCGGGCAACGATATCCAGTCTTTTCGCCGGTGGATCACCATTTTGCGCCTCCTCACTCAGCTCCTCAAAAAGTTCCGTCTGCATAATCTGATAATCTGTCAAAAATCCCCGGTTCTCAAAATAGACCTGATTCAGATTCCGGATAATCTGATCCAAATCCTGTCCGCCGCATTCACCGGAAAGATACTCCGCCGCTTTTTGAACCCTGTGGGATATTTCTTCCGGCAGCTCTACGTAATTCAGATCCCGCTCCGTCTCAAAACATTTCTCCAGATAAATGCCCCTTCGCTTATATTCCTGCAGCTTACTCTCATTTTGAACATCCTGTTCCTCCAGTACTCGTATCCTCTCCTGTTTCCGGGTACTTTCCTCCACACAGCTCTGCAGTCTGGCGGGATAGGACTGCAGCCACTCCATGCAGCTGTCCAGTCTCTGACGGATCTGTTCATAATCGGTAAGCTTCAGCTGCTCCTGCACGGAATCGTATTCCTCCCGCTCCTTCTTAAGCTCCCGCTGAGTACTTCCCTGCTCATATCGGATCTGATCCAGATCACCGTCCAGGCTCTCCAAACTTTCTTTAAGTTCCTCCAGATGAATATGAATCTGCAGATAAAGCTCATGACCAGATCTCAGCTGATAAAAATGCTGGCGGTAGCCGCGGGCCGCTTCCTCCGCCCGGCAGAACACCTCATAACTGCAGGTCAGATACAGCTTCTGCGCTGTTTCAGCCGCCTGCCTTCTCAGCTCCTTCAAGGATTCCATGATTTTTTGCAGTTCCTGATCCAGTCTATCCCCTTCTTCTCTCATCCGTTTCAATACTCTTCGGGCGTCTGAAAGCATCCTGGCAGCCTCACGCAGGTCTGTATCCCCCGGAAGTTCCTGATATTCTTTTTCCAGGCGGCCAATACGTTCTTCCAGCTCTCTAATCTCACAGTTAAGCTTCCTCTGAGCCGTCTCATTTTCCATCAGTGCCTCCCGGCAGGCTGCAATCCTGTCCATACGGTTCTTTTCTCTGGCTTGCACACCGATAAATCCTGCCTCATGCTCCCCCGTCACTGTACCGCTGATCACACCAATCTGATAGGAACCGTCCGGATATACCGCTGTCACTGCTGGCGTCTCATCACTGGTATCTGTCCCCGAACCAAAGCCGATACTTCCCAGAATTCCCGTTATCCTCTGATTAAAAAAGATATCATTGACGGAATCATTCAAATCCAGTATATCCAGAAGACTCTGCTGCAGATAGTGGGGCTGTACAAAAAGATACCGATCCTGACATCCGGGATCGGCTTTAAGAACCTGATCCCGATACTGTTCCTCTATAATGAGCGCATCCAGAATTCCCATCTCAAGAAGCGCCTCCTCTATACGGTTACAGGCTTCCTTCTCCAGATCTTTTCCAAACTCCACCACCTTGTAGAATTCCTTATAGGGTATTCCTCTTTCCGTCAAAAGCTCCCTGTTTTTTATCACCCCTTCGCTTCTGGGCGGTTCCGGTTCCCGATGATCTTCCCACTGTTTCAGCTCTTCCAGTATTTCCTGATGATCTTCTTCCAGTTTCCGGAGATCTTCCCGCCTCTTTTGAACCTGCGCATTCAGCTGGCCGTTCTTTTCAATCCACAGATCCGCCGCTGTCTTTCTCACCAGGGCAAAATCTGAGTCTTCTGTATATTCATCCGCAAAGTGAGCCAATGTCTGCATCTGCTGGGGTGTAAGCTTCAATTCTTCATTCCGCCCGTTCCAGGCATACAACGCCTCTTTCCATTCATTTTCGATCTGAATCATAACGGCTTCCAGCTCCACTTCTCTGCGCTGAGCCGTATCCGTTTCCCGCTGCTGTTTCTCCCGTTTTTTCAGCAAATTGTCCGCCTCTCGCTGGCAGACCTGCGCCTCCCTCAGAAGCTTGGCTCCCCGGCTGATCTCATCCGCTGTTTTCTCAAACTGAACCTTATGGGTATCCCAGGAAAACCCCGAATGAAAGTTTTCTTTTAATTCTTCTTTGAAGAAAGAATGCTCCTCAAAAGACATATCTTCCGCTTCCGCCTGCATTTCATCCAGGAGTTCATCCAGCTCCTTCTCCTTTTCATATTCCCGGTCTTTCTCTTTCTTCCTTTTATCCTCCGTCTCTATGTACTGCTCCTGTTTCGCGGCAAGCTGATTCTTTTTCTCTTCCAGAAGCTCTTCCCTGACTCTTATGCGTGACTCCAGATCCATCTGACGGGCTTTCAGGCTGACCGCATCACTTTTGCTTAAGGATTCCCTTTCCTTTTCCATGGCGTCCCTGCGCGCATCCAGCCTGGATTTTTCCTGCTCCAGTACTTTCACCCGTTCCCGGCAGCTTTCCTTTTCCTCCGCCGCAGCTTCGATTTCTTTCTCCAGTGCCGAAAGCAACTTCTCATTTTCGGCACAACGCTGCGCTTTGCCAAAGAGAACCTGACGGTTGTACTTATCCAACACCTTCTGGATTTTCCCGGCAGCCTGATAGCCTGCCTCCCGCGCTTTCAGATTCATATTCATGGTATCCATGTTTTCAATTGCCTCCGACATAGGACGCAGATCCTCGTCAGACAGCGGCTGGAGAGAATCACTTAAAATATCATTAACAACCGACGGCTTAAAATCCTTCGACAGCTTCGGCGTTCTAAGCTGAATCAAAAGATCTATCATCTCCTTATACTCTTCAATCGTTTCAAATCCAAAGATTTGTCTGTTTACATAATCCATATAATCTGCCTGACGGTCAAAAACCTGGCCGCCGCTACCGATCCGGTTTTCCAGCTCCTTTCTGGAAAGAGTCACCTTCTCCCCCGTTTCTTTATACATCCAGAAATCTTTTCCGATTCGCCTTCCGTCTGTCAGGCTGAAATACCATTTGTCCAGAGGTTTTCCTCTGCGGGCACGAATTCCCATTCCAATCGTCAGCCAAATATCACTTTCCTGACGCTTAAATTCCAGATACAGGTATCCCGTCCGTTCGTCCCGTCCATCATCCTCCTCCAGAAGATAACTGCTCATCTTCCTGTCCCTGGAACCAAAAGGATCCAGACGCTCCGGACTCATATTCCCATCCAGGAGCAGAGGAATCACACTCTGCATGGTCACGGATTTTCCCGAGCCATTGGCTCCCCGCAGGAGCATCCGCCCTTTCACAAACGGAAACTCCTGCTCATCATAGTACCAGAAATTAATCAGCCCAATCTTACTTGCCTGCCATCTGCTGTTCATCTTTTGTATTTTTCTCCTTTAACTCATAGTCTGCGGGATAACGTCCGGTCAGTTTTCCGGCGGAAGGGTAAATCTTCACCGTCTGCTCCCGGCGGTTTCTTCGAATCAGCGTCCAGCGCTCCATCTCCTCTTCCACTTCCCTGACAAATTCACCCTCGGGCATTTCCCGGTAGCCTTTATTAAATCCGGAACCGTACATTTCCTTTACCTGCCGCACCAACCGTTCAAATTCCAGCGACTGTACTGTAATAATATCATCTTTTCCCGGCTGCCAGACTCCACTTTTTACATTTTTTCGTATCTCCGAGCAGCAAAAAAGAAGAACATCCGAAAGCCCCGTATTGCCGGGAAATACTTCCCCCATCCGGCATTCTTCTCCCTGCATGAGAAAGGCGCTCCCTCTGTGAATGTGAACCTGACAGGGAAACGTCTGCTCCAGATCATCTGCAAGCCTTCTCCCGTAATACTTCAGGTATTCAAAATCCTCCTCCGAGCCTTCCTCCCGGTACATTCCCACAGAAAACAGCAGCCTTTTGTATACTCTGTGTCTTCTGGCAATCCCCCGGTCTTCATCAATGGAAAACCAGTCGCTCTCCTGAAAGTCTTCCGGCTTCGTATACTCCATAATATCCCGGCTGAAGTTCCGCATAAAATACCGGGAAGCGCCAGTATTCTCATAGAGAACTTCTCCATCCTCCTGATCCATAAAGGCATCGTCACTGCCGTCGGTTACCTTTAAAATTCCCTGACCGACCGCATACCTTAACACCTTCACCAGTCTTCTTCTGTTCGCATATAAAGTCCAGTCAATTCCCTCTCCCGGCATATTTGCCCCAATATAATCAGTAAGCTGGGATAAAATAAACTGTTCCTGGGCGTCTCTGTCCTCCAGAAACATCAAAAGAATACACAGAAAAGCATATTCTTCCTTTGAATGAAACGCTTCAATCCCCATAATATTTTCCGCAGAAGCCGGAATTTTCTCCAGTTTCACCAGAAGCGCGTTCTCAATTACCTGACATCCCATCTTTTCTGACGCATATTTGCGGATCTCTCCTATAGAATCCCGTATCCGGTAGTACAGCTCCCGATCCTCAGCCTTTAACACCCAGCGCCGTGCCAGTAAGGTCTCCAACTCTTTCATCTGACAGCTCCTTCCAAAAAGACGATGCCAAGCCTTGGCATGGTAAAATTTCCATCCTCACAGTGTACCACACACTGCTCATCCATATGATCCATATCCAGCACAAATTCCCTTCCATCTTCTGTTCTGGCAGAATGATCACTGTCTTCCAGGGCATCGGACAGCCATTTCAACAAAATTTCTCTGACCCTCGCTTCAATCACCGGAAGACTGTCAAAATCGATTCTTCCGTTTTTCTCCAATTCTCCAATCCGCTCCCAGTCCTTTTTCATCTGCTCCACAGCCTCCCGTCTGGCCTGCGCTTTTTCCCTGGCAGTGTCACGGATGGATGTACGTTTCGATTTTTCTCCGTAACTGCGAATCCTCGGTTTTAAAATAATCTCAGCCGCCGCTTCCTCATAGACACTCTGATTCATACTGTCTGTCTCACGGTCTGCCAGCGCTTTCAGATGAAAGGGCTTTTCCAGCCCAAACACCATCGCGGACATCCGGTGTGCCTCAGACAAATCCTCACATTTCAAAAAAATCTCAGCTACTTTTCTGTACTCTTCCCGCCGGTTGGCTCCCAGAGCATTCTTTTCGCTGAGCTGAGCAGCATACCGGGTGATTCTCCGTATAATCTCATTGGTAGCATCAAAAAGCCTGCCCGCCTCATTTTCCTGTCCGCCCTCGGCCACAAACCAATTCCGGATATTTTCAAAACGTCCCATCGTCTTTTCTTCGATCATTTCCCGTGAAACTTCCACATCCATCCTGGGAATAGACATCTCGTAATCGTTTACCTTTTTCAGAACCCGTTCAAGAAGCCCCGGATCAAGAAGCCGCAGCGTTTCCTCAATAAAACCCACATTTTTCTGCAGACCTTTCACAAAGTTTCTCAGATACTCCACCAGCTTGTCCTTAAAAATGAGGAACTCCTTCGTCCGCATCATCTCCTCGGCCTTTACACTGTTCAAATCGCGAATATAATCCTGATAATTCTGGTTCAGACGAATAAAATCATTGTTCAGATCGTTCCACCAGGTGTAAACCGTACCCGCATCCTGTCCGTCCATCCCGGAAAACTTCTCCACATTTATGCGTATCCGCTCCAGCAATGTGGGTTCCAGAGAAGCTCCCTCCACAAACAGATTCTCCAGGCGAAGCACAAGACGTTCAATCTCCACGCTGTATTCCGACATCTGATACCGAAATTTCTTATTCTTAAATTCTTCAATGGACGCGACCTTACGCGTATCCTGGATGGTATTCAGATTCTTCCACTCTGTCAGCATAGCAAGATCCTGCTGACACTGCTCCAGCCGATAATCAGCGAAATAAGGATCCGCTGTCATTTCAGCATATACCTCTTCCTGATACATCCAGTACCGCAGTTTCTCGTAATTTTCATAAAAAATGCGCATAATGCTCCGATATCGGTCAACATTATCCGCATTCAAATACTTCACTTCTGTCAATGGTCTTGTGAGTTTATCTGTCACGCGCATCATTTTTTCCTCCATGATCCGTAATTTCCCGCCTCTTCAGCTGTGCAATGCCCCATAATGCAGAATATCAAATTGCTCCGGCGCAATTTCGAAAAGCAGTTTTCTGTGTTCGCTCTCCCAACGATGGAAGTCCTCTTCACTCAAAGAGGCACCGGTTCCCCGGCATGCCTTCATCCTCCCGTGCCAGCTTTCCCGATTAAAAGACACTTTTAACGGGTATTCTTCATGATAGACACAGTCAAATTTTTCTTTATAGCAATCCGGTATCTCTATCGGGTGAATTTTTTCTCCCGCACCGCTCCATTTCGGATTATATTTTAATACAAGTTCTTCGCATCCCCTGCACTTAAATGAGCATGCAGATACATATCTTTCTCATTCTCTCTGCTTCATATTTCTCTTATTATACGGTATATCCGTCTTCCATTTTCTCTTCCGAAAGATTTCAGGCAGGATATATACTGTTCTTTTTTGCTTTTTTTCATCTCCAGTATTTTCATCACAGCCGCCACATCTTCCTCACTGATAGAATCCGCAATTTTATCTCCGAGCCGGCGGCAGAGCGCATTTCTTTTTCCAGCTTCCTCCACCAGCTGCTCCATAGTTACCGTTTTGATGTCTTCCTGAATCTTCCTGGTTCTCTCATTGTTCTCATTTGCCGAAGCAATACATTGCTCTATCGTTGCATTTAGAACTATATTCTGTCTGCATCTATCGGACTGTTTCCAGTAATCCTGAACGGCCTTAAAACCCTTGTCTTTGCTGACAATGGCAACCCTTCCCTCATATCCGCTCCCGAACACTTCGCCTAATTTGGAAGCAATGTAAAAATCCAGTGCATTTTTTCCGCTCTTCACAAGCTTGATACCGTTCACATCGCAGTGAGATTCCAGAATTTGCCGCAAGACACTCCGCTCTATCTTCCCACAGCACTGACTGAAAAAGATACAAAGCTTATCTTCTTCTGTAAGATATTCCACTCCTTTTAACCCGCTGCTGCCCGTATTTTCAAAATCGACCATAAAATACATCTGCTCTAAGCAATCTTAGAAGACAAATACTGAAAATAAGCAGCCAGTCTTCTTGTGGCCTCCGGATATTGCAAAAGCGCCTGTCCATCAGCCGGATCCGGCTCTCTTCTTGCCACCAGCAGCGAGTCTATTGGTTTTCCCAGAAGATGACTGAGCGCGTACATATTATCCAGAGATGGAAGGCTCTGTCCGTTAAACCAGCAGTATATAGCCTGAAACGATCCCAGGCCCAGGTAATCCTGAATCTCACGGACAGACAAATTCCTTTGTCTGCAGGCTTCCTTAATTCTCTTTCCAGTCTGCTTCACATCCAGCACAGGATATTTGAAATTTCTCATAAGAATCCCTTCCTTACAAATTCGGTTTTCACACAAGATCCCATCATTTGCATCTACATTTCTCTCTCGTAAGAATATCACAAAATTTGCTCCGTGTCATTCAAGCGCTAATTGAATATCACTGATGTTCTCGATTAAACATTTAAAACGCAGACCATCTCATGCCATTTTTCTCCACCCCACACAGATCCTGAGATTCCCCGGTCATAAAAACCCATCTTTTCATACATATGAACTTTCGCATCCAGACAGGTTAAAATCACAAATCTTCTCTTCTGTTCCAGAGCTTCTCTGAGATAACGATACATCAAATCTCTGGCAAGTCCCTGGCCGCGATACTGGGGAAGCACGGATAAGCCAAGGATCATTATATTCTTACCTTCCGGCTGATGCAGCTTCATGTTTTCGAAAAAATCATCCCTGAATTCATATTCATCGGTGGCCAATCCGCTCAGACAGCCGGCAATTTCCCCTGTGTTCCGGTCAACTGCTGTCAGAAAGACATCCGATGTCACAGCAGTTCTCTCCCGCATTGACACATCTGAGCAAAGTTCATTTGCCGGAAAACAGATCTTTTCAATTTCTATCGCCTGATCTGTTTCCTCAGGAAGAATTTTTCGAAATTCAAACAACTTTTCTTTTTCTGAAAAATCATATTTTTCAAGACGATCCCGGGACTTCTGGCAGTTTTTCTCCTTTAAATATTCCTTCGTCCATAACGGCTCTTTGCTGCAGCTTTCCTTTTTTTCCTGCTCTTCTATATTGGCAAAAAACAATTCATAAAAATCATCTTCTCCCTCCAGCATCGGAGAATTTTCACCGCCTCCGTTTGTACTTCTCTTCATAGCGGCATAAAAATCTTCCCCCGCGCTGACCAGCTCCATGGGGTAAATCTCATAGCCTATTTCCTGACACACCGCACAAAATGCCAAAAGAGGCTCCGAAGCTTTTCTTGTCTCTAACAGACACTGTCTTAACGCTTTATCCTTTCGCGCTCTTTTTTCCAGTTCTTCCAACATATCTGTAATTTCTGCCATTGTATCATCTCCTAAAACCATTTTATCTTAACCGGCAATTTCTGTGATGTCATGATTATATCACACTGCCAAGAAGTACACGATGCAAAAATCATAGTTTCGTCACATACTTTGACATTTTACAGAAATAAAAATGCTCAAAAAAAGGCCTCTCATTTTTGTCCTGTCAAAATTTAAAAACAGTATTTACAAGCCTCTTTTTCTGGTATATAATCTGCTCTTGGATTTTAAATCAGAAAGGGTTATTTATATGAAATCAGCTCAACTTGACATGACAGCTGGAAGCCCCATGAAAATGATACTCAACTTCACGCTGCCAATTTTTATAGGAAATATTTTTCAGCAATTTTACAATATGGCTGATGCCGTCATTGTGGGAAAATTTGTGGGAACGAAGGCGCTTGCAGCTGTGGGAAGCACCGGGACAATCATGTTTTTGATTTATGGATTCGTGGTCGGGATGACTGCAGGATTTACCGTGCTGACCGCCCAGAAATTTGGCGCTGGTGATCTGTCTGCTATGCGCCGGACTGTCGCCGGGGCCTCCATCCTTTCCCTGATCATCGGATTGATTCTGACTGCCGCGTTTATGATCCTGATGAAGCCATGGCTTCAACTGATGAATACACCCTCGGATATTTTCACAGATGCCTATGCATATATCATGATTGTCAGCGGCGGTATCCTGGCTCAGATGCTGTACAACCTCCTTGCAAGTATTCTGCGTGCCCTCGGGAACAGCAAAGTGCCCCTGTATTTTCTCATACTGTCCGCTCTGCTCAACATTGTGCTGGATCTCATCCTCATCATTGTCTTCCATATGGGAGCTGCAGGAGCCGCAGTGGCCACCGTCATCTCTCAAGGGATGTCCGGAATCCTCTGCCTAATCTACATCGCGAAAAAAGTTCCGATCCTTCATATGAAAAAAGACGACTGGCGTCCCACCGGCTCTCTCTTAAAGACACAGGTCGGAATCGGCATCCCCATGGCTTTGCAGTATTCCATCACTGCCATTGGAACTATGATGGTACAGTCTTCCCTGAACATTCTGGGCTCCACTCTTGTGGCTGCGTATACAGCCGCAGGTAAGATCGAACAGATTGTGACGCAGGCTTATGTGGCCCTCGGAACAACAATCGCCACATTTGGAGCCCAGAATATGGGAGCCGGCAATGTTCCCAGAATAAGGCAAGGCTTCAAAGCTTCCACCATCATCGGCGTTGTATATTCCTTTCTTGCGGCCGCTCTTGTCATGACTGTAGGAAAATATATGAGCTATCTGTTTGTATCGGAAGATGTGAAGCTGATCATGGAATCTGTAGATATCTACCTGAAATGCGTTGGAATCTTTTTCATTCCTCTGGCCATCGTAAACATCTATCGAAACGGAATTCAAGGCCTGGGATATGGTCTTCTGCCCATGATGGCAGGCGTGGCCGAACTGATTGGACGTGGTGTGGCTGCAACCATCGCTGCCGGACAAAGAAGCTATCTCGGAGTCTGTCTCGCAAGTCCGACTGCATGGGTACTTGCAGCCGCCCTTTTGATCGCTATGTATTACTA
>ERZ1090860.227-NODE-228-length-35082-cov-14.606304_pt1 | contig 35082 bp, 51 predicted proteins | sample MGYA00478483_ERZ1090860 | MGnify/ENA primary metagenome ERZ1090860 (study PRJEB33644, sample SAMEA5815741) | chicken gut metagenome | biome: Chicken; feature: Gastrointestinal Tract; material: Caecum | place: Ireland | collected 2019-01-01 | study: A study of the...
GAGATTAGCTGCAGTCTCGTGGGCTCGGAGATGTGTATAAGAGACAGGTTTGCACCGATGCCTTGGGCTGCTGGAGCTTGTCAGACTTCTGCCGATTGCAGCAGAAGTGGGCCAGCTGCAGGTTGCTTATATCGCTCGGGTGTCCGCCTTTTGAAATGGGAATGATGTGGTCGATGCAGGCGCTCATCGGGTGCGGATACTTGAGCGAGAAGTCGACAGGCTTTCCGCAGATTCCGCAGACGCTGCAGGTTGCAAAGATTTTCTTTTTGTTCCGCTCAAAAGCCAGGCGGTGGGTTCCATCGTGGTCGGGGCGGTTGCGCTTGGTAGGGGGCATCAAACCACCCCCAGGGGGATAGTTTTGTGGAGCATGTCATCCTCCGAAAAATGAGCATAAAAAATCCCCCAGCGTGTTCCGCTGAGGGATGACCGCGTTCCAACGGTCGGCGGGGCTTGTCGGTCATGCTTGCGCGCCGCAAGCACAGCCCCCGTGCCTGAGGTGTAATACGTGCAAAAGAAGAGAAACGTGGAGTACCAGGCGGGAGTCGAACCCGCGCGGCCGGCTTGGAGGGCCGGAGCTCTAACCAGCTGAGCTACTGATACATGGAGCGGCCGGGTGATGAGCCCGACCGCAAGAGGAAAAACCGAGAGCGTCCCTTCCCGATGACCACGGTACCATAATAGCATGGGTCAATGGGGTCTTAGAGGGTCAATTTTCATATTTCTAACCGCCCGATTATGGCAGCGGCGCACCCAGCGATACTCCAGCAGCATGTGGACGGCGATCTGCTCAAACTTTTCTCCGAGTATATACCGCCTGACCAGGATCTCACGGTCCCGGGCCTTGTCCACCTTGTCGATGGCGCCAGCGACCTCGGCGCGGATCTGATTGCAGTGCTCGACCTGGTCGGCCAGATCCTGCTGAGCCTTTGCCATGTTCTCGACGGCTCTTGCCATTGCGCACCCGTCTCCACCTCCGCTAGGCGTCGGGGAGATGGTCGGAGTGATACGCTCAGCCAGAGCGCGAAGCTCCTGGATGTGCTGCTGCAGGATCCGCTGCTTCTTGAGGCCGTCCCGGTACCGCCAGAGCCAGGCCACCTTGTCCTGGTACAGCATATCAGACATGGCCATCACCGTCCCCAAATACGCCATCTCTGAATATTTCGATAGCTGCCGCCAGGTTCTCTCCGATAGACTCAATAGCTTTCTGCACAACCGGGAAAAATTCCAGGAGGTCCGCGATTGACTTGCAATAATTCTGTACCCCGAGGATATCCGAACACACTGCAAAACACAGGACCGCGGCATCCTCCTCCAGGTGATCCCGGCGGAGCTTAATGCTGTTTTTTCTGCCCCACTGCGTTGCCGATTCAGCCTCATTTCTGGGAACGCCCATAGACATGAGCAGCTTTTTATACCGTTTCTTTGTCACTTGTGGTCTCCTTCCTTTTGACCGGGCCTCCGAAACACCGGGGCCAGACGCACGGGCTGCCGGTATTCTTCCATCCGCAGCGCCGGCACCAGTCCTCTGCCTGGGCGCAGCTGTCCAGGAACTGCTGCAGATGTTCCCGCTTTTCCCGCTCCGTTTCAAGTGCCGTTGCAACAGTGTCACGGTTGCGGGTCACCTCCTCGATCTACTTTTGCAGTAAAAAGCTGTTGCCATTCCGCATGCCAGTCAGATAAACCAAGGTCCAATTCACCCCCATGCTCGGGAACCAGAAGACGCATACTTCCAAGAATCGTCACGAACTCGCTGTCCGGATCATCCAACCGAAAAAGAGAAAATTTAACGAACGGCTCAAGCTGATCCACAAAAGCACGGCAAATTTTTCTTTTGATGTCGGCGATGTCTTCCGGCCCCAGGTCTTTGAGTTTGGCTCTCTTGATGCAAAAATAAGCTTTCAGATCTTGGATGTGGTACTTAGTGACATAAGACTGGATTCCCTGGTTGAGCTTGATATTCATTTCTGTGTCAGTGTACCCGCCCAGCCTGTGAATGATTTTTCGCTTTATCTCGTTTACCTGGTATTTAATCAGGACTTTCAGAACGTGCAGAGTGTTTTTCATGGTATTTCTCCTCTTTCTCGGCCACCACCCGGCTGACCTTGCGCAGAGCATAGCATCCGCGGCGGTTGCAATCTTTTTCAATCTGGCAGCCGACGCAAGCACCGGGCCGGCCCTCCAGAAGGATCCGCCGGAGCTGTTCAAACACTGTTTTCATTGTGTTTATTTTTCCTCATTCATTTGCCCGGCCAGGGCCTGCAAGGCGCCGGCCAGCGCTGTGCGCAGTCTGGTAGCTTCCTCGTCGCGGCCTGCGGCGGTCAGGGCGTCCACCAGGTCCATCATCTCCTGGGCGGCGTTCTGCAGCTGCTCAAACAGCAAGGCAAAACGGATGCTCTCCTCACTGTGGGCCAACTGCAGCTTGCGAGCGATCTTCTCGGCCTGGGTGCGGGCTGCCTCGGCCTCTTGGCGCGCCGCCTCCAGGTCTGCGCGGTCCCTTTCTTCCTGGTCCCTCCGGGCAGCTTGCCGCTCTTCTTCAAGTTTCTTCTCCGCTTCCTGAGCTGCTTCCGCCTTTGCCTTCTTGATCTTTTCCTGGGCTTCCGCCCTGATCTTTCGGACCTTCTCTTCTGCCTCCCGGTCTGTGGACTGCCGGTATTCCCGCATGCGGCATTCCAGGGCGTCCTGCTGGTCGGCAGCCACCTTGTGCATCTGCCGGTCCATTTCCTCCAGGTGATCCTGTTGTAGGCGGCGGCTCTGTTCCGCTAGTTCCTTCCGATGCTCGGCGGCCACTTCGGCCCTGGCCTGCTCCAGCGCTTGGGCTCGTAGGGTGTCCAGATCCACCTCGGTGCTCTCGGCCTCAGTCGCAGGTTCTGCGGCGTCCTGCAGCATACTCAACTGCTCGGCCAGACCGTTCTTCTCCTCGATGATCTGTTTGAGTTCTGTCACCGTGATGTGTGCTAGGTCCTGCCCGGACACTTCCCGCTGATCCGCCGGGCCCAGCTTGGCCAGCAGTGCCAGCTTGGTCACACCGGCAGCCGCGTTTTCCTCTACCAGCTGGGCGGGGATATTCTCCACCACGCTGATGTAGTTGTAGGCTTGTCGCTGGCGGATGCCCACGGCCCGCTCAGTGTAGTCGGCGAAGCTTTCAAATCCCAGCCGTTTGTATCCTTTGGTGTCCCGCATCTGCTTTAGCTTGCGGCCCAGAGCCAGCAGGCTGCTGGCGGCGGCCTTGGCCGCAGCCACGATCTCATAGTGCAGGCCCATGGCCTGGGCCTGTTCGGGGGTGCCGTCCGGGATCATGGACAGCTGCTGCATTTCATTCATGGTGTTGCCTCCTTATGGCGGCGGGAGTGGCCCGCCTGGTGATTGCAGTCAAATGCAAAAGGGTGTTTTACGCGGCGCTGGTGCCGGTGCGCGGTTTGGGCTTTTTCTTTGGCTTTGGCAGGGTCCACTTGTCCAGGACTTCCCGCTTCCACAGGGCCACGAAATCCTGCACGGCCCGGGGGATCGTCAGCTTTCGGCCGTGGGCATGCTCGTTGCCGTATCCGTGGTTCTGGATGATCTTCTTTTCCCGCACGTCCACATTCAGGGTGAACCAGCTGCGCTCCGGCCGCCGGGTATGACGGATGAACAGGATGATTTTTCCATCTGCATGGGTCTGTCCGTATCCTCCCACGCAGTGATGCAAGGTTTTGCCCTCCTGGACCAGTTCCTCCACGCTTTCCGCCGGGCGGATGCAGATGCCATCATGCTCCCAGGTAAGGCCCCGGCAGCGCTCGGTCATGGCGGCAAATTTCTGTTCCAGGCCCTTGTTCTGCTCATACCGTACCGCCGCAGTCGCCCGGTCATGCGCCTGGCGCAGGTGGGGCGGCCATGCCAACAGCGGATCGGCAGTCCAATCCACCCCCAGCTTTTGCTGCATATCCCGGTAGTCCCGGAGAATGAACCAGTCGCAGCTTTGTTTGTTCAGATAGCGAATGGTTTTTCGCAGTTCTTCGCAGCCCATGTTCCCTTTGGAAAGCATATCCATGGCCTGGTGCATGCTGAATCTCGCTTCGATCTGATCCGTTTCTTCCATGGTCAGGCCCGCCGGGTGCCCTGTCGTGATCCATAGTTTTTTCACACTGTAGTCATTTTTCCATGCTAGGAACTTTCGCAGTTCGCTGCGCGTGAGGCCCAGCATGGCACTGGGGCGGCGTTCTTTCCAGTGGACCCAGTGCAGCTGAGGGCTTGTCCAGGTGGAGCCTCCACCATATCCGTAATAGGCCTGGCGTTCATCCTTCATCCACTGTGCCAGCATTTCCCCAAGACCGGCGGTCACCAGAACCTCAGTGTTCGGGTGCCGCAGATATAGCCGGATGTAGGCCAGTGGTGCAAACAGGTTTTTGGCATAGACTTCCTTCATCCACTCCCACAATTTTGCGTTTTCCAGGGCCGTTCCACGCAGATTTGGTGGCTTTTTACAGTAAAAATAGGGGATACCAAGCCGATCCGTGAAGCGCTCCAGCTTCTCCCAGTTTTCCAGATCCTCCAACACTGATCCATAAGGACCCTTGACAGCCTTCCGCCAGGCTGTGATTTTCTTCCCGTCCACGGCGTAGGCCCGCAGCGGCAAGGTTCGGCGCCTCATGCGCCAGCATTCGGTGGGATGCGGCTCCACCCACCGATCAGCCGCCCACTGGACCAGCAGCAAAACGCCCTGGCGCACATAGGGGACGGTGACGACCATTTGCTCTGTGCGGCCGCGTATCTGATCGGTGTTATACAGCCTTCCGGATTTTCCGCAGCAGGGACAACGCAACTTTTCATATTCCCACTTTTCTACAACACGCCCAGAATCATGGTCGTACAGCCGGATGCCACGCCTTGTGTGTGATGAACCTCTGCAACCATCTTCTGATTTGCTCATCCAGGCTACCACTGCTCTCTGCTCACAGTCGCTGCACCATAGCATGGCCGGTGATTCCTCTCCTGCTGGGCGCAGATCCCTGTACCATCCTTCGCTTTCCAGGTCTGTCTTGGATACCTTGCGCACCCCCAGCCATACATCGGTAAATCCGTCTTTCTGGCGAGCCATCTGGGAAAACAGATCCTCCGGCGGTATTAGTTCTCCCAAGGCGGCTCTGATCTCATCGTTTTCCATATAGGCTCCCCCCTCACATGAAATCTTCCAATCGAATGAGCTTTCGCCGGGCGGGCGCCGTGGCCTGGGTACCCGCCGGGGCAATGGGGGTTGGCGTTTCTCTGCGCTCCGGCAGGCCGTAAAACTCCCGGATGATGCGGTCAGCATCTGCCGGGCCGCAGAATCCTACGCTACCCTGCCGGTTCTTACTGGCGAACTCCGCTATCTTCTTTTCGCAGTCAGCCAGGCCCATGCCCTTCTGGTCAATGTCCATGGCAACGATGCCGGCACCGGTGGCGTTTTCCCGCAGCATATCCTTCAGCTGCTCTCCAACATACCAGGGGGCGGTGCCTTGTTTGAATTTCTTCTGCTGCTCGTTGATTTTGTTCAGTGCTGTTTGCAGATTTGCATTCATCATTCGTTCTCCTTTCAGTCAAACCAGTAGGAATAACTCCGTCTGGACAGCAGGTGATGCTCAGGCCATATGGGTGCAAAATAATCCTGGAGGGTGGGCAGTGTATCCAGCCAGATCCGTCCCCGGCCTTCTATGGATACACAATATCCCGGCACACCGTATCGGATTCCCACCCACATCAGGCTGGCCCGCCGGGGCCTTCCGTTTTTCATGGGTGGCAGATCCAGACCTAGCAGCTTCGCATCTATGCCGTCCCATTCCCAGATATTTGTGGGCGGTGTAATTCGGATTTTTGCTTCACAGGTCCAGCAACTGCTCCACGGCCGCGGACCGATCCCGATTCTTGGGTTGTAAGGCTCTTTCCTCATAAGGTTTTGCTGCAATCTCACGGCGGAAAAATCCCCACGACCTCCCTGCCAGTCGGCACGGACAGTCCGCAGCCATGCGGTGCTCTCATGCCCAAGGTCATACAATTGGAACGGCTCTCCAAGGCGGCATGGGCACCAGATTTCTGAATCGAATGGCACGTCCCTCACTCACTTTCTATGTATTCAGTGAACTTCCAGCCGTTGGGGCGGGCATATTTCTCGATGAACAGCCGTCGACGGTATATGTAGTCCCGCTGCAGCTGTCTGATTTTGACATGCTTTACCTCGACGACTTCCACTACTCCGTTGGCATAGGTTATATAAAAATCCGGTGTGTAGTGGGCGGCGGGCAGCCGCAGGCCGCAGTAGGTATCCGCCGGGTATAGCAAAAACTGCTTGTGCAGCTCTACCGATACCACCAGACCGGCCATAATTTTGGGCCACAGCTCTGCGGCGTAGTATCTCCGCTCCAGTTCGCTGTCAGCTCCCGGCAGCATAGGGCCATACCGGGAGGCGTTGTCTTGTAGGACTCTGGCCTTTTGCTCAGAATCCCGCCGGGCAAGTTCTTCCCGGATCTGTTTCTTTGCAGCAGGTCCCAGCCGTTCTATATCTTTTCTTGACAGCCCCATTTTTAGATACTTCTGGCTTTTTCAACCTTTTCGGCTCTCACAATATGTACAAGTCCTTTTTTCAAGCTGAACTTTGCGGCCACATTCTCGGCCACTTTGATGCTGGTACCGCTGTAGATCTGTTCCTCCCGAATCATCCGGGCAACCTCCTGGAGCAGGTACTGCACATCCTCTCCCACATCGGGAAAAATCTCTTGTAAAACCTGTTTTTCCTCCATTTGTCCGCGCACTGCTTTCCCCCCCAGGGCAAGTACATTCCAGGGTTGCCGTTTTATCGGCATTTTCCTGGGTATCCGCCGGGGTGGAAATAATCCGGAATTGTCCGCAGCATTTGCAAACCCCTTTTGTAAATTTTCCCTCATTCATTGGGCACACCTCCGATTTTTATGGCCTGACTCTCTTTCAGCGTTCGCCAGCTTTGCGGTGGGCAGCTTACACCTACAATCTGCAGCGGCAAGGGGGTCTCAAATCTCACGGGGTTCTCTACGATCCAGGCAAAGATGTCCCATCCCTTTTCCTGACTCTTTACCGAGACTCTCTGCGGCCTCTCCGCATAGGCGACCAGATCCTCACGACACAGGCAAGACCGTCTTTCTACTTCCAGCAGATCCATCCTCTCCACTTGTCGAATACTCCGGCAGAGAAAGCTTCCCACGACCAGACCGCGCCCACCGTCCCGCTTGCTTTCATAGAGCAAAACGGTGTACTCGCAGTTTTCCCGGCTCCCTTTGGGGGCTGTTTTCCGGATCTCCAGTGTTTTCCGCCCGGACAGGATCAGCTTCGCATACCGGGCGCGTATGCTCATCAGTATGTAGTTCAATTTCTATTCATCCTTTCTTCGTCGCATTTTTAGGCTTATGGACCATCCCAGAAAATCGTTATACTGGGCGGTGGCTTCGTTGAGTTCCCATCCTGGGTACCGCCGGGCCCAGTATTCTGCATCCTGCAGCATGGCATTATTTGTGGCCAGGCGCTCGATCTGTCGTCTGGTATATCTTCCATCCCGGGGCGGTGGCATTACCGGGTTCCGGATTCCTCGGCTCCGATAGTATCGGTGTTTTCTGTTCGGGTTTTTCATCATGTAGTTTGCCAGGGCTTCCAGGCTTCCCTTGTCCAGCTGCAGCCGGTCGGCGTTTGCACGGCCCAGGCTTGCGCCTTTGCGGTGCCAGCAGCTTTCGATTTCGTCCCGGGACAGCCCGCAGCGCAGCAGCACATGGAAGTGCGGCGCCACGGCTTTCTTGCCGGCGGCCGGGTCAACTTCCTGCCACTCCATCACGGCCAGGCACTCCGGCTTCTCTATTCCTGCGGCTTTTGACTTTTCCCGGATATGGCGCATAAAATTGCGAAAATCCCGCCAGGCATCCTCTGGGGATTCTGGGCGTTTATCCGCGGCATAGGTCAGTGTGGTGTGGGTGTCGTTTTTTGTAAAGTTTGTGACTGCCAGCCGGTGAAACCACCGCCGGGCCGTTTTGGCGTTGTGGGCGGCCTGGGCTGAAGGTGTTCCTCGGAAAGCCGGCGGCTTGCTGTTTTCTCGGTCAAGCTCTCGGCTTCTGCTGTCACGGGAGGGGAGAGGGTAGATCTCCACCTCCTGGTATTGCGCTTCCCGGCTGTTCTTTCCGCACAGGTATCGGCGCTCTCGCTGGTATGTCTTCATGGTTTCCCTCTTAAATCCTGGAAATAAAAAAGCCTTCGCTTGCAGGGGAACACACCGGGCAGGCTTGTCCGATGGGTAATACCTCCACTGTCTGGGAGCCTGCCCTCGTTTTCCCCTGCACCCCTTTCCCCGGTCGGGTACCGTTCTATTTTTATTACCCTATACGAGCCCATCAGGCGGCCGCAGCCGCCGGGCAATCTTGACAGGGTACCAGCGCGCGCTCTATAATAAATTTGTGCATTAGTGAGCGTTCGCGCTTGCCCTAACCGGCCTCGCAGTTCTGCGGGGCCGGCTTTTTTGTGCTCTTCATTTTTCCGTCAGTGCGTCCAGAGCCGCCCCGGTGGAAATTCTCTTCCAGCTGTGCGGCGGATTCCGTACATGAATACGGCGCAGCGGCTTTGGTTCCTGGAAAATCAAGGGCTCCTCTACCACCCAGGCCCACAGATCCCCCGGATCCTTTCCGGTGGCGGTGGCGTACTGGTTCAGCTGCTCTTGTGTCATGCAGGATTTTTCGCGTACTTCCTGCGGATCCAGCTTTTTCAGCTGCTGAATTTCACGGCATCGAAAAGTTCCTACAATTTCCCCGCGGCCTCCATCCCGCATGGTTTCATAGAGCAAGGCCTGCAGGTCATGGCCTCTCTGGCTTTTATTGGGCCGTGTCGAACGGATCTCCAGGGTTTTCTGCCCTTCCAGAATCAATCCGGCATCATGGGCGCAGATGTTCATCAGTATGTAATTCACCGGTTTCCTCCTGTTTGTATTCTTCTGCCAGCTGGCGCAGCACCGCCGGGTGGAGCATGGAAAGCTCAAACTTTACCCGATCCAGATCCCCGATGGGAGCTTCCAGCGGCGTTCCGTTCAGCGACTTCTGCAGATACCGCAGATACAGCCGCTTTATGGTAGGGTGGTTTACGTTGATAAAGTACCAGGGCGGGCGCTGCCTTGAATGTATGGCGGCATAGTATTCGGCTTCCCGCTGCCTCTCTTTCCAGATCAGCGGGGCCAGCTTCTCGATGAGTTCCCGCGTGGTCTCTTTTTTTGTGGTCATAATCTTCACCGCTTTTTTTCGTTCCGTTTCATGCCGGATTCCGCGGCGTCTATCATCATGGCGATGGACCGGATTTTTTTATTTCTGGGTATGGCTGTATTGAACATGATGTTTCGGATGGCCTCATAGGCCTGCTGGTATCTGTCTGCCTGTTTGCACTCAAATGCAATTCTGATTTTCTGCGGCGTGTATCCTTTGCGTGGCTTCACATCCTCCGGCTTTTTCCCATCCGTTTTCTGCGTTTGTTCCGGTCCCCAGGGCCATTCCCGGTTAAAATCCTCTACAGGGTCTCGCATTGGCTCAGCACCTCCTCGGAGTATGCGGCCAGCAGCGCGATCCCCAGGCCGGCGAAAATTCCTGCCAGCGTGGCCAGGGCCAAACCCGCCGGGCTGGGCAGGCAAAAGCACAGGACGCTGCAACACATCAGGCCGATGCCGACGCCGCAGAGGATCCGGCACATGGTCCGGGCGTTCCGGATCCGCCGGCGCTGCTTCTTGAGCAGCACCTTACAAGTCAGCATTCTCATCGTCGTCCTCCCCGTGTGTGTGGTCCATCGGAATACTCTTGTCCGGGATCATGGGCCAGTCGTTCTCATCGTCGTCCGGCGGTGCCACTGCATCGCAGCTGGAGCGCCCCAGGAAGATCCCCGCGCCCAGCGTCACGATCAGAGCGACCGCGGCCAAAGCATAGGAGCTCACACAATTCACGATCAGCGCAGCCCCCACGCCAGCGGTCAGACCGCCGGCAAAATAGACGGCGCTTTTAATGTTCCTCTGCATCCTCGACATCCGCCTCCATCTCTCTCACCATTTTCTCGGCATCCTCTACCCTGGAAATTTTCTTTTCATAATACTGGGCCCAAACCGGGGCTTTGAGCATCTTTTCAAGCAGCTGGCTCCGGTATTCGCTCAATGCCACCAGGATGGTGACTTTCTGTTCAAATGTCATTTACTCTCGATCTCCTCTCAGATTGGCCCCGGGTTGCGATCCGCCGCGCCTCTCCGGGGCTTTTTGGTGCGGCGCCTGTTCGTGGTCGGCGGCCCGGTGTGGGCCGCGATAAACTCTCCCAGGCCGGTCTCTGTGACCAGGTGCTGCCGGGCCACGTTGACGGTCTGACCAAACTCACCGGCCCGGATCATCCGGAGCACCGTGCTCTTGCTGACGCCCAGCAGGTCGGATAGTTTGTCCGGCGTGTATAACGACATCGGTTTCCCTCCTATCTTCATTTTTCAGCGTCGGGTTTAGTCATGTAGTGGTCAACTTTGCGGTATCGGATACAGTTGCAGCAAGGGTACTCGTTTCCCTCTTTTCCGATGTCCTGGCATCCTGCACAGCTGAGTCTTTCGCTGAGACTGTCCTGTACGGGAACGATACTGGGACCGGCATCTGCATGGGTCCCGCCTGCGCGCGCCCGATTCATTGCGCACAGGAGAGTTCCGGGATCAACAAACGCGGAGCAGTCGTGTTTTGCATTGCAGGTCTCGCAATCGGGTTTCATTCTGTAGTCACCTCCCTATAGACTTGTCACTTATCGTGACATTTTTACTCAAAAAAAATCTCCTGTACGGTGCGGCCATAGTGCCGCGCGATGCGCAGCTTAGTCTCGTCTCTCGGGATCCGTGCTCCGGTTTCGTACATGGCCAGAGCGGACACGCTGACGCCGATGGCCTTTGCAACTGATTCCCGGCTCTCTTTCCCTCTAAGGGACACAAGACGCTTTGCAATCTTTTCAGAATCCATGTTATCGCCTCCTTTTATATGTCACATATCGTGACAACACCTAGAGTATAAACCTGTTCTTCGTTTTTGTCAACACGTTTCGTGGCATTTTCTGTTGACTTTATCACGCTTTGTGATATTCTATAGATAGAAACCTTTTGGAGGGACACACATGGGTAACTTTGCAAGCGTCATTAAACAGCTTAGACTAGAGAGAGGCATAACCCAGGAACAGTTGGCGGCATTGCTTAAAGTATCTCGCAGCACGGTGGGAATGTATGAGACCGGAAGCCGTGAACCAGACTTTGAAACTTGCGAGGCTATCGCAGACATTTTCAATGTGGATATGGATTACCTGCTGGGCCGCTCGGATGTAGAACGGAAAGATCCGATTCTTACAAATGATACAATTCCCGCCGGATTTGAACCGCTCCCCGCTACCGATACTGTCCCTCTGGTCGGTCGGATTGCGTGCGGGGAGCCTATCACCGCAGAGGAGAACCTGGAGGGATATGTGGCCATCCCATCGGCCTGGCATGCCACGTTTACCCTCACATGCTGCGGCGACAGCATGGAGCCGCGGATCAAGGACGGCGACCTGGTGGCGATCCGCAGCCAGCCGTCCGTGGAAAATGGAGAGATTGCGGCTGTCCGTATCGACTGCGAGGCGACGCTCAAGCACGTCTACCTGTACCCGGATAAAATCATTCTGCAGCCGGAAAACCCCAGCTATGAGCCTATTGTCAAGATAGGCGATGAGATGAACGACGTACACATCGAGGGCAAGGCCGTCGGACTGTGCCGCAATTTGTGAAAGGAGTACCCCGGGTGGGAATTTGTAAAAAATGTGGCCGCAAGGGGTTGTTCCTTTTGATTGGCCGGGATGGACTGTGTGGTAATTGCCGCAAAACGTATCGTGAAACGGAAACAACAATTCGTAAAATTGACCGTCAGATAGAACAATTGGATAAAGAGCGTGACTCGGTTTTGTCTGCGCCGGATCTGACTCCGCAAGAAGTGGATGGGCATATCCGCAGTTATCACTATAAGGATGTTAATGTATGGGTCAATTGGCAGTATGGTGGTGTGTACGGAAAATCTTGCGCAAGCATCGGGATGCGTCGGGGAGATTTGGTAGAGTTAGTGCCTCATCGTCGAAAAGATGACCCAGAGCAGGTATCAGTCCGTTGGAATGGTGTGGAAATTGCAAACATGAAGACCGGCCGTATGCGTGGAATGGTTCAACAATGGTATGCGGCTAAACTTCCTGTTCGTTGTGTGGTCTCCGCAGTTGGTGGGGAACAAAAACTACTGTTGGAATTTGCTTTTTATGGACGTCCCAAATTTGGAAATAAACAAAAGAGCGCGCAATCAAAAATTAATTCCGACCTTTTAGAACGCATAGAAAAGTGCAATGGTCATTTTGTTTCTTTTGACGTGGAAACTACAGGGTTTGATCGTGATAATGACCGTATTGTCGAGATATCCGCCGTTCGTTTTATTAACTGGATTCCGACCGATACTTTTACAACTTTGATCTGTGCGGAACGGGAAATTTCTGCTGCAGCATTTTCTGTCAATGGAATTAAAAGAGAAGCCTTAATTGGCGCCCCCAATGAAAAAGAAGCCATGAATGCTTTCGCATGTTTTATTGGTCATGATGCAATAGAAGGAAATCTTCTGATGGTTGCTCATAATGCGCCTTTTGACAAGTCTTTTGTGGAAAATGCATTGCAACGAAACGGGATTTTTGCCGAACTTCAATGTGCAGATACGCTGCAAATGAGCCGCAGTGTTTTACCTGACCTTGGAAAATACACGCTTTCCGTGGTCGCTGGTTTTTTACATATTGAGCAGCAGCAGGCCCACCGGGCTGCCAATGATGCATTGGTATGCGGTGAGATTTTCGTGAAGCTTGCCCAAACGTTGCTGGATAGAAAGGCTGTTTCTCGGCGGCAAAAAAAGGATCTTTCTCCTTTAGAAAAAGAGTTGTGCGATTGGATATGTAATACTCTGCAAAACGCCGGATGTGAAACGGAACACCTGTCGTTTAATGTATCGACTTATCTTTCTGTGAACTGCTGGCACCTGGTTTTTCGTCTGAAACCAAGGGCTAAAAAACCTTACATCCTTATTCCGATGGATTTGCCACTCCCTCCAGAGTTTGAAACCGCTTCGGCAACCAAAAGCGAGGGGGAAAACCTGAAACGAATGTTTTTTACGTCCGCACAGGATCTTTCTGTACTTTCTGATTGGATCATAGAACAGTATGCTTCGATTTCTGTTCAAACATCTCACTATTGGCGCATGGGAAATCCATACCGCCGAGAAATCCAATCAATACAAGAAGGGCAGTATCGCCCGCATATGTGCGAGAAATAATGGCTCAAATAACAGAAAAAACGATATGAACAACAAAAAGCCCCGCCGGGTGTTGGCGCACCAGGCGAGGCTCAGGGGCAAGAGGCTTTTGGGAAAAGCGGTTTCTTGCCCCTCTATTGTATCACAGGAGGGAAAAGACTGCAATGGCCATGAAAAAGCGCAAGGATGGCCGGTATCAAAAAGCAATAAAGCTGTCCAACGGAAAGACAAAGGTTGTTTATGGCTACACTCAGGCGGAGCTGCAGCAGAAAGTCCAGGAGATCCGACAGCAGGACGCGGCCGGTGTGACGGTCGGGGATCATACGCTGGTAGGGGAATGGGCCAGGACCTGGCTGGCATCGTACAAGACCGGCCTGCGGTATGCTACGGTACAGATGTACCGGGGTTGTTATAATAAACACATTATGCCCGTGCTGGGATGCATGGAGCTGCAGGACGTGCGGCCGGTCCACGTCCGGGCGGTGATGGCGTCGGTGGCCGACCGGTCGGAGAGTCTGCAGCACAAGGTGCTCATCACCATGCGGCAGCTGTTTGAAACAGCCAGGCAAAACGGGCTTATACAGCGCGACCCCACAGAGGGCCTCAAAACGACGCCACACGCGGCTCCCGACCGGCAGAAGTATCTTTCCCCTGCTCAGGTCGCGAAGCTCCTGCAGACCCTCTCTGAGCCGCGGGCGCGGGCGTTTGTCGGCCTCTGCCTGTACTGCGGTTTGCGTAAGGAGGAGGCGCTGGGGCTCCAGTGGGGCGATATATCCGCCGGGCGGCTGGTGGTGGCCAGGGCCATGACATTCGGCAGCAACCAGCAGCTGCCGACCCAGGAGCTCAAGACAAAAGCCTCTTGCCGCATGCTGCCGGTGCCGGATGCCCTGCAGGAGATCCTGGACCAGGTGCCCAGGCTGTCGGTGTATGTGGTGCCTGGCGCCGGCGGTTCGCCGATGAGCCGCTCAGCCTTTACCAGCCTCTGGCGCCGGCACGTCCTGGCCTGTGTAGACTTTGAGGTACGGCCGCACATGCTGCGGCACACCTATGCCACCATGCTATACCGGGCCGGTGTCCCGCTGCGGACTGCGCAGTACCTCATGGGGCACAGCTCCATCACGATGACCGCGCAGATCTACACGCACCTGGAGGCCGAGGACGGCTTGCAGGTGGCCGGCCAGCTCAACGGGTATCTGCAGGGCATCGGCGTAGGCTGACTAGATTTTGACTAGCATCGGCAGGCGTCGTCTGGCGTCCACTGCTCTCCACTGCATCGTTCCATCGTGAAATTTTACGGTACAACGTCGTCAAATATTGACTCTTAATCAGTGGGTCCTGGGTTCGAGTCCCCGATGGTGCACCAAAAAAAGCCGCGACATTGCGTTAAATTCAACGCATGCCGCGGCCTTTTCTTTTACTCTGATTCTGTTTTGACTATGTTTTGACTATTTCTTATTGTCTCCGGCGGTGTCTGTATCGTCGGAAATGTCGATCTGATTCTCAGCCATTTTCTTGCCGGCGGCCAGCATCTTTGTGATCCAGGCAGGCACCGGCGCGCCCATCTCGGTGGCGTTCTCCGCGATAGAGCCCAGCTCGGTAAAAATGTACCAGACCAGGATGACCGGCAGCACAAGCACCGAGTACTGCACGCCCAGGCCGGGGATATGCTCCACCGCAACTCCCAGAATAAAATCAGTCATGCCGGCGACGGCGACCACCAGGACCATGCCGATCTTGTGCCAGATCCCAGCCCGGGCGGTGGCGCTGGACCATTGGCCATGCGCGGCAGCTGCCGCGGATCCGCTGAGCCAGTCAATGGCCATGCAGAGGACCCAGACGAAAATCACCTTTCCCAGCCAGCCCATCTCGGAGCCGAGAAAAACGGTGATGGCCACAAAGGCCGCTTTGATGGTGAGAAAAATGCTGTTGTTTTCCATGGTGCTTGTCCTCCTTTACGCGGCGTACTTGCTGAAATAAAGTCCCTGGCCAGTCAGCTGCAGCCGTTCGCACAGCCGCATAATATACCAGGCATCGCCGGAGCTGGCAGGGCCGATGGTGATGGTCTGCAGCATTTTGTCCGTATCGTTCCACTGGCTGGTATACAGGTCGTTTTCTCCAGTGATGCCCAGGCTCTCGCAGAGCGCCTGGATCTGCAGCGCGTCGCCCATGGTCACCGGTCCGATGGTAAGGATCTGCCGCATGGTGCTCAGATCCGGCGCCGGGTTGGGATCCGGAGCAGTAAAGCCGTTGAGGCCGGCGCTCTGGATGATTGCCGGATAGTCTTTGTAGACGTGGTTACAATCCAGGCTCTTGCCGTAGCCAGGGATGCCCAGCGGATTGCTGGAGCTATACTGCCAGATCCCAAACGGCAGCGGGCAGGTGCACCGGCTGCCATACTGGGCGGCCCAGACGTCGTACTGCGTCAGCTCTCGCCAGTTGAGCCGGTTGCGGATGAAGTCGGTGGAGGCGTAGAGGATACCGTAGTATCCGGCGGCCTCTACCTCCTCCAGGAACGCCTTGACCATCGCCGTGCGCTGAGCATTACTCAGAGCCAGGATGCCCGGCTCGTATTCGATGTCATAGGCCACCGGCATGGTCGGCTTGAGACCCTTGATAACCTCCAAACAGCAGCGTGCCTCCTGGCGGGCCTGCTCTGCGCTGGTGGCGTAGCTGTACCAATATACGCCCCAGTCGATGCCCAGGGTGATGCACTGGGCGGCGTTGCGCTTAAACTGGGGGTCGATCTGTTTGACCGAGTTGCCATATCCGGCCCGCAGCATGGCGTGGGAAATCCCGGCCTTTTTGACATCCGCCCAGTTGACGGCGCCCTGCCATTTGCTTACGTCGATAGCATCAAACATGGTTTGCCATCCTTTCTATTCGTCGTTATCCATCACCAGGGCTTCGTACCTGTCCAGCAGGTCCTGTATGGCTCTGGCTTCGTCTGTTAGGCCCTGCTTGCGGCACAGCTCCCGGTAGTCCCATACCAGCAGCATAGCGTCCGCCAGCAAAGCCGCTTCTTCACTCACGGTCTGGGGCCGCAGATTTTCACGGCCTCTTCGGCGCTGATTGCGCCGCTGTCCACGCGGTACCAGATCTGTGCCGCAGTGATCTTCTTCATGCGGTACAAAAGCAGCCAAATGCTCATGCTTCGGCACCTCCCGTCATAATGTACACAATGTCGGCCAGGGCGGTTTCCACCGCATCCATGCGCTGGTTCAGCGTCATGGGCGGCTGTTCTTCCCATGCTTCGGCATAGGTCCACCAGTCGTCCAGGTTGGCGGTGATGCTCTCCACCGTCTCGGCTGCGCGGTCGGTGCCCAGCTGGGCTACCGCCGTGGTGGCCGTCCAGCGCGGCCCGCCCTCTTCCCCCTCCGGCGCTTCGGTCTTTCCCTGCACCACATCCTTGTGCAGCCGCAGCCAGGCGGTTCCATCAGGCAGCCGTTCCAGCTCCACAGCAGCGGGGGCGTGGTCCAGTGTTTCCGTGTACTTCATCCTGCTTTTTTCACCTCTCTTAGTCTTGCAGCAGCGCCTACTGCCCACTTGGCAGCCTTGAAAAGGTGCCTCTGTTCCAGCTCGGCAGCTGCGCCGCTTGTTTTTGTGCCCACAAAGTACCCGTTGTAGCTTATCAGGCGGTACGATCTGTACAGTGGTATGCGGCCGGTCTTGCGCAGGTCATCCGCTGCCCGCAGGCTTTGGCGGCGTATCCGCTTAAAAATGCCGCGGCGTATGGTGGTGTAGGTGCGGTGCATCCTGTAGCCTGCCATGTCAAAGCCAGGGCAGCCCTTGGCTGCGCCTTTCAGGTGCCGTTTGGCCCGTTCTTCTTCCACGGTCAGGAAATCAACCCGCATCCACTTTGGCTTGATGGTCAGCCCCAGCACGTCCTTGGCCCACCTGGTGATCTTCCTGGCAGCGCTCTGCATATCCGCCCATCGTCGGCCAAACAGGCCCAGGTCGTCCATATAGCTGCAGCAGCGCTGTACCAGCGGCAGGCTTGCGCTTCTACGTGCCTTGGCGTAGCTCAACAGCTGCCGCATCAGGTAGCTGGCCACCAGGTTAAAAAGCCAGGCTTCCAGGTATCCGCCAATCAGCAGGCCGCCATGTGGCGCCATGGCCAGCAAACTGCGCACAACAGCAAGCAGCCAGGCCGCGTGCGGGATCTCATGTTCTAAAATCCCCATCACTACCGCGTGGCTTGTGTTCTGGTAGGCAGATTTTACGTCCATCTTCAGCCCGTACCGCACACCCAGGCTTTTGCGCCGCAGCCAGCGCTCCACCTGTCGCTTCAGCGCCACCTGGCCCTTTTCGGGTATGCTGGCAAACTGGTACGGCAGCAGCTTAGCCCGCAGCAACGGCTGCAGGGCCAGCACTGCCAGGTGCCCAAAGCACTGGTGTATGGGGCAGCAGTCGCTTAATTCCCGTACTTTCATGCTGATACCGTCAATGCGGTAAAAGGTATGTACCGGGTCCAGGTCCAGGTCATCCGCTGTCCCGTCCATCAGGTCCAGCACCCGCTGTTCCATCTCCAGCGCTATGCCGTGCACCGCTTCCAGCTTTGCGTGCATTTCATTTTTGGCCGTTTCGGCCTTTAGCCGCCCATAGGCAACACCTCCATACTTTTGTGCGTCCGCCAGGTAATTCTTGCGGAACCATTTATCTTCAAAGGCTGCAATGGCCGCTTGTTCGCACAGCTGGTGCGTCAGCGGCAGGTATCGCTTTGTATGCGTTGTCAGCCCTCCATTCTTGCTGATGTTCAACGGCTTTCGGTTGCCGCCCATGCCCTTAAAGCAGGGCGGGCGGTTTTCTACTACTCGCCGCCGCGCAGGCCCACGGCACTGCGGCCAGACGCTCACTGTATGCCGGGCGTATCAACTCGCACCGGGCCAGCTGTCTGGTGTCGGTATTACATGATTGTAGCAGTCAACTGCAAGCGCGGTGCAGCGCTTATGCCTGTTATGGCTTTTTGTCATCAGCATGCCGCGGCACGCCGTTCCAGTTGGAGTTGCCGGGGCCATTGTTACCATTCGCGCAGGGCAAACCACAGTTGCCCCCATCGTTGAGGTTGCCGAAGCGCCACGGCGCATACACACCGGCCCCGCCAGGGGAATTGAAGGCGGCCTTCTTCGCCGCTGCACCACCCAAAATAAAAATGCTTATATCGTCAAAAGGGGCCTGCTGCCCCTCTGGCCCTGCTTACGCGGGCCATTCACCCCGCTTTTTGCCCGATCCAGCAAGCCGCGGCACGCCGTCCCAGGCGGAGCTGCCGGGGCCACGGTTACCAGGCGCGCAGGGCAAACCACAGGTGCCCCCACCGTCGAGGGCGCCGAAGCGCCACGGCGCATACACACCGGCCCCGCCAGGGGAAAGGAAGGCGGCCTTAACGTAGGTGCTGCTGGAACCGCCAAACCTCGTCGGGATTTGTGCTTCTGCCGCCATTTTGTTCAATGCGCGGATAAAGTTCCAGCTCCACTTGTTCGCGTTCGGCAGGTCAAATTCGCCTACCTTCTGGTAGTCGGCGGTGATACTGCCAGCCAGCTTCTCACTGTCCCGGCAGCTGTACACATCATAGTGCCAGTGGTCATCGTCCACCAGGCTGGCCTGCCACAGCGGGTCAAGCTCTTCACAATAGCTGCCGATCTGCATTTCCATACCGGCAATGCGGTACGGGTATTTGCCGTTGGTCAGGTTACCAATGCAGCCGTCGCTATGGCCGGGCAGCGCTTCGGTTGTGCCGTTCGGCCACGGCATGGTGCTTACCAGCATCGTGGTCGTGGTGTCGATGGTGCTTGCCAGGTCCAGGTTTACGGCCGCATACTCGGTATCGTTCACGGTCACGGTCTCAACGCTCAAAATCTTGGCAACATCGAACACATTGTGGTTGTATGCCTGGTTTCGGTCGTTGTTCGTATTGCTTCCGCGTTCACCCAGGCACACGCAGCTGCCCGCCAGCAGGTTGGCGCCCTGGGCTTTGGCCAGCAGCACACGCTTCACGCCGGTTTCGGCTGCCGCAAGGGTGTACTGGTAGTTGTAGTTGGTGCAGCCTTCCAGCTGGCCGCTGTTGCTCAACGTCCAGTGGCGCAGCCGCCAGGCCATCAGGGCAAACTGGGTGTCGCAATCGCACCACAGCCCATCGTAGGCGGTCAGCTTCCGGGCCAGCGGCAGCGCCGCGTTGGCGCTGGTCCAAGGCATTGGCAGCAGGCCCGCGCCGCTGGTCATGCCGCCCGCGCTGTTTTTACCGCCGTAAAAGGCAGGGTGCCAGGTCAGCAGGCGGTGGGTGCCGTCCGGGGCTACATCGCCCGCCATCGGCACATAGCCGTCGCCTGCGCGCATGTGCCAGCTGGTGTAAAGGTAGCTGCCGTCATCCCATTCCTTCACGGCCAGGGCAGGGGAGAAGCAGTACACCGGCGCGGTCTCGCCGGTCACATCAAAGGCGGCTTCGGTCTCAACAGCCAGCACCTCCATGGTGCCGTCTTCCAGGCTCTTGGCGTTGGCACGCACATACCAGGTCATGGGGTCGTTTTCGGCCCAATCTGCCACGCCCGTGCTGACATCCGTCACCAGGGGTGCAGCGCTGCGGCCGTCTGCCAGATCATCCAGCGGGGTGCCACTGGCATCGCCGCTCACGCTCTCGTGGATGTTCCGCACCGTGTAGGTCTTTTCGCCCCAGGCGGTGTCCAGCATGGCGGCAAAGCGTTCCAGGCAGCTGTACTTGTTTTCGCTCTGTTTTACGGCAAACGGCCACCACAGTTTAAAGATCTTCTGCGTGTTGGTGCCGTCCAGCATGGCCGTGTACATGCCGTCCAGCGTAGACGCTGGGGTAGATTTCTTGGCTTCTTCGGCGCTCTTGGCGGCTGCCTTTTCACTTTCTTTTGCGGCGCTGGCGCTATTGGATGCAGCCGTGGCACTGCCTGCAGCCTCGGTGGCGCTCTGTCCGGCCTGGGTGGCGCTGCTTGCCGCCTTGCCCGCACTGGCCGCTGCTGCACTGGCGCTGCCCGCTGCCTGCTGCACCGACTGGGACACCAAGTTCACGGCATCCTTCCCAGCCTGCTGGATTTGGGCAATCACATTCTGTACCGCGCCGGTGGTGTCGATCGAACCGGCGTCGATCTTCGTATCGGTGCCGGTTTTTGGGTCGTGGACCGTCAGAATCAGGTGCCCGTCGGCGTCAATCTGCGCACCGGTCACACTCGCACCCTGCGCGCCCTGGGGCCCCACCAAAGATGCAAGCCATTCTTGTTCGGTGCCCTGATACCCGGCTGCCACCGCGATGGCATAGGCCGAGTACGGGCCGATTTTTACTGTCTTAGCCATAAACTGCTTCCAGCACTCCTTTCCCGTTATCTTGTAAAGCAAAATCCTCCGGGGCGTTTTCGCTTCGGATGAAATACAAAATTCCGTCCGCGCCCTCTACAGTGAACCATCCTGCGTTGGCTGCACCCTGTTGGGCAAGAGCTGCGGATTCTGCCGCGCTGTCGGCGCTCTTTTTTGCATCCGTAGCGTTTCCGGCAGCCTGTTCGGCGCTTGCTGCTGCTTCTCTGGAGCTGGATGCCGCTGCCGTGGCGCTTCCAGCGGCCTCGGTGGCGCTCTGCCCGGCTTGCTGTGCGTACTGCTGAACCATGGCCACAAACTGTGCCCATTCGTCCGGCGTCGGCTCCGGCGCTGTTCCGTCAATCGGCGCATGATCCGATACCAAATAGAGCAGATTGCAGGTGATCCGCTGCACGCCGGCAGTGACTCCAGAGAATACAATCATTCCGGGAGATTCAACGCCCAGCGCCTGGGCGGTTGCCTCCGGCGGCACGTTGATAAGGCCGCTATCCGGCACGACTACCGGCGTGGTCCCCGCTGCAGTCACAAACACCGCCTTGATAACCAGGCCTGTCCATTCCGGTCCGGGGACGATCTGCAGCTGCTCGATGCCGTAGCTGTCCCACGTACCCAGGACTAAATACGGCTTTCCCTCTACATACGCTTTATATCCAGACAAAGTGATTGTTTGTATATTTTTTAAAGCCATGACGCATCCTTTCTGGGTTAACCAATACGTTGCCAGATATAAACATATTTTGTAGGCTGCATCAAGCTCATTGCAGCGCCGCCTCCGGCGGATTTGGTGTTCATCCCAAAGTTATTGTGCTGGTCGTAGGGCTTTACCAAAGCATACATTTCGGAACCGGCGCCACCTGGAATCGCAACGGCCCACCCGTTGTAGACGTGCGCATGTACAGGCATTTCGTTCGTTGTGATTTGATGAGTCTCTGCGCCGACGCTTGTCCCGATTCCGTGGGCTGCATTCACACCGGCCATAACCTGACCGGCCGCGTATGCAGCCCATGTTCCATATCCAAAGTAGTCCGCTACTTTTTGAGGTGTAGATAAATCAATATTTTGACCAGAAACAGGAGCCCAGTGGAAAATATACCCAATCGGGTGCTGTGCGTTCGCTTTTGAAACATCGGCCCAGTGCTTTGCCTCTTTTACACTTTGCTCGACCTTCCTGATATTTTTTAGGGATTCATCTACCTCCTGCGGGGTGAGCGTGCTTTTATAGATATTTAGGCTTTCAGTATCAAGCATCGACGTTCTCTCCCTTCTGAATATCCTGCTTGGCTACCTGAACACGAAGTAAAATGTTTTCCAACGCAAGCTCCTTGACCGCTATCGGCAGATCGAAGGAGTTCAGCTCACTTACCAAAGACGACACCAACGCATTGATCTTTTCATTATCGTCCATATACGCCTCCTTCAGACCATGCGGGCCATGATCTTGGCTTCCAGCGCGGCCAGGAAAGCGGCCGTCTCCTCGCTGTCGTCGATATACGACCCGCGGATATTAGATGCAGTCACATTGCCGTCTGCATCGATCTTGCTGTAGGTATAGGCCACGCGCAGCCCTTCCGGGGTCTGCACAAAGGCATAGCCTGTAATTTTGGTAGTCATGCAAAAGCTCCTTCCATCAGTTGTTTGACAAACGCATCGGCATCCCAGCCTTGCAGCAGAGATTCCAGGCCGCGCTCTGTTTCCCGGGTAAAAGTTTCCATCAGGTCCAGCTGCCCGTAGGCGGGGTTGGGTTCCATAGGAGGCCCGTACTCCGCCTGTTCGGCATACTGGGCGTCAAATCCCGCCTGCGCCCCCATGCACAGCCAGTCAAAGGTCTGGCCGGGTTCTCCGTGGACAAGGGCCGCCCCGTCCGGCTGCTTTTCCACCCACAGGACGCCGGATGCCGTGGGGGTCACCAGCCACTTCAGCTGCTGGGCAGCGGACAGTGTCTCGGCCAATTTGGGGTGCAGCACCAGGCAGCAGATGCCCGTTTCGTCACAGACGGCGCTGCCGGTATCGGCAAAGGTAGGTTCCGGTGTTTCAAAAGCGGCCATTTTCAGCGGGCCAAAGCTGGTGGGCACCACCCGGGACTTGCCGCCGCCCCAGACGTTGATGCTCTGGCAGGAGATATTTTTGGAAACCCCCAGTCCGGTTTCGCCTTTGATGTCCACATTGCCTTCAAACCCGGCATTGCCGCCGTTGCCTCCGAACAGTGTGATCTCATTCTGCCCGGCCGCATTGCGAATCCACACCTGCCCGCCGGTATAACTGCCCTGCACAATGAACTGCCCGATGTTATTGTTGTTGGAGGCGTCCGTGCCGTAGATATTCATGCACCCGTGGGCCGCATTGGCGCCCAGGCCGTACACTTCCGCAGCCAGAAGGTTTTGCCCGGCCGAGGTGGTACGCCGGAACGCGATGGACCCGCTGGACAGGGTGGATTCATTCCGTCCCGCGCCGCCAACCCCGTTGTTGGAAGAAAAGGAACCGGAGGCGGTGACGTTGCCGGCAGCATTGAGTTTGAAGTTGCTGCTGTCCACCGCCAGCGTATTGGACTTGAAAGAGATCAGGCCGCTGGTGATATCCACGCTGTCGGCGTCGGCGGCAAACTGGGTGCGCACCTGGCCCTTTTTAACAACCGTTAGATCTAGGCCGTCCACGGTCTGCTCCAGCTGAGTATAGTCTCCTTGTAGGTTGTCTGTCTTTGCAGTCAGTCCGTCCACTGTCAGGTTCAGCTGGGTATACTGCCCGCTGAGCTCACTTGCCTTTATATTCAGACCGTCTACGCTGGTCTGAATCTCCAGCATTTTGCCCCGCAAATTGGTATACTTTTGCTCGTTTACGGCAGCCGTTCCGTCTCGGCTGGCATTTCCGGTTGACTCCACCGAGATCCGGCCGCCCTGCTGCTGTACTGTCATGATGTAGGACTGCAGTGCATTGCCCCACGGATCCGTGGCCGTGATGATCTGCCCGGCCGAGAATATGCGGCCCTCAGAAAAGAGCGACGCGGTGAGCGGGGTGTAGGAGATCCGCTGCATAGTTTCAAAGATGCCCTGCGCCACAGGCTGGAGAGCGGGAGCCGTCTCGGTAGTAAGCAGCAGGTTCCCCTGGATGACCAGGGCATTCTGCCCTGTTTCGTCCGGGGGATAAATGACGCCCACGTCGTCATCGCTTTGCTTGATCTGCACCTTGACAATGGGCGCGGTGGTGTACTCCTCATAGCTGAGGCTACCGCTCCGATATGCGGCCGTGTCCTGGTTGTATGTCCAGATACTCCCGTCCGCACAGGACAGGATCTCTCCGGACAGATCCAGCGCCACCCGGTGCTCGGTGCCGTCCGGAAAAATTCCCGTTGAGGCTTTTTCCACGTACCAGGCAAACTCGATCCCGCCGTCCGGCGTCGCTCGCAAAAACGTGCACGACGCCTCAGCCACCCAGCTCAGCAACTGCCGGCCTGTAAGGTTGTCGGAATAAAAAGCCTGCACCTGGTAGTCACCAGAGCGGGGAAGTGCGGTGCTCTCCAGCGTGACGCCACACTGCTGCGCTACCGCCTGGGCAAAGGCCCAGAGGCTCATCGGGAAACTATCCTGGATGGAGCGCAGCCAGGTGCTCTGGATCCCGTCCAGCTTGCTGACCGCGTCGTAGGCGTAAACCTTATAGGTGTTGCGGGTTTGCTTTGTGGGCTTTACGGCCCAGAACGTCCCCACCAGGGTGCGCGCACCGGCGTCGTCCTGCTGGTAATACCGCACCCGCGTGCCGGAGGTAAACACCAGCGACGCCCCAGGATCTACCCAGACGGTAAACTCAAGTTTACCGGAGCACGCTGCGCCGGGGCAAAGATCTGTTGTGCTGGAGACCGTAGAGGTATAGACCAGGCTGGTGATGGCAGACCCTGCCGCCCCGGCCTGAATCTCGGTTCCGTCGTCCAGCACCAGAATGTTGGTATACATGTCCTCCCTCCTCAGATCTCCTCGATGTCAATGCTGACATCCTTCCAGGTGTTCAGCCCAGTCAGACTCCGCAGCAGAGACAGCGTCGGGAGATTTTTACAGTAGCAGGTGCGGGTAATGGACTGTGTGTCGGCTCCGCTGTTTGGAGTCGGACAAGTAAAAGTAAAACTTGCAGCACTCAGCAGCTGGAGCAGGTAGGCCGCATCTGCATTGCTCAGATAGGAGTACTGCAGGCTGCAGGAGAGCACCCCTCTGCGGATGATTTCCTGGTGGTAGTAGCCGCCCTCATCCCGGCCGCTGTCGCTGCTGGTAATGTTGGTAAAAGCGATAGAGGGAGACTCTGTCGGCGTGGGCAGGGGTTGTCCATTGATTTGCAGCAGCGACGTGCGCTGTAGATCTCTCAAAATACCACACCTCCTGTCACGATTGCGCGATCCTGCATATACCGGGCATTGGCCCGGCCGATGACGTCGTCACCGATGACGATCTCTCCGCCGTTTTCGCGTATCACTGCAATCAGCATGTTAAACAGCTGCAGGAGCTGGTCGTAGCTGATGCCACTGCCGGCCGGAGCGGACGGTACCGGGTTAAGCTGCGGCGGGTTGGCGGCTGCCGTGGCCAGCGTGGTGCGCAGATTCTGAATCGGCATTGTTTCAAACGACATCAAGCGCTGAGCAGCAGTAGAACTTTTAAGAAGTCCAGTCTGAATGGTAGCGGATACCTTGGAAATGGCCGAATTTAGCACCGGCAGTGCATTGAGCATGCCTTCGGCAATGCCAGGAGGCAGAAAACGTCCGATTTTATCTGCCATTATCTTGGACGGAGAATTGATGTCAAATCCCGCCTTGAAACCGTCAACGATTCCGTTTACAAAACTGCCTATCTGATCTTTTAGCCATCTACCAGCGCCGACAATTCCATTCCAGAGCCCCTCAACGGCCATCTTGCCGACAGACAATAATTTTCCAGGTAATTCCTGGACTCCGTTCACGACATTGGAAACCAGAGTTTTTGCGGCTTGGATTCCTTTTTGACCGAGTTGTACAGCCCAATTTGATACATTATTCAGCGCGGATGTAAGCCAATTCTGGAGTTGTCCAGGTAACTGCGAAAAGAAACTAATAGCGTTTGACAGAAAAGTGCTTGCAGCTTGCGCAGCGATTCCGGGTAGCTGCACGGCCCAGCTGGATAAAGTCCCCAGCGCCAGCCCTAAAAAATATCCAACGTTGTACGGGATCTGAGAGAAGAACGAGGCTATTTTTTCGGGAAGTTGCTGGACAAATGCAATGGCGCTTTGAATCCCCGCCGGGAGCGTTACCGTAAAGAAATTTACAATTTGTTGCGCGGCTCCGCTCACAAAATTGGCGATATTTGTGCCCACATCGATCCAGAACTGTTTGAACGGTTCGCTGGTATTCCAGAAATAGATAAAAGCACCTGCCAGAGCTCCGATAATTGCAACTACTACGGTAACCGGGTTTACAAATGCAATCAAAATTCCCTGCAGCAATGCCAGAGGGCTGCTGGCGAAACTAGCAGCAGCTGCGAAAACTTTTAATGCCGAGACAATCCCCAGAATACCCGATACAATAGCCTGCCCAGCCACAAGTGCTTTGAGCGCCACAAAGGCTCCCGCTATGGTAGCTGTTACACCGGCCATTGCAGAACCCAGACCGGGCAGCTGCTGATTTATGCTATTTATGAGCCCACCGATGAGTTGAGGCCCCAGATCCTGCGCAAAGGTAGCCAAAGCTCCGGGGAGTCCGGAGAGTATATTCCAGATTGCCGGGAGTAAATTTCCGATCAAAAACGTAGTAACCGAGTCGGCCAGTCCCTGCAAAGCAGGCTGCAGATCCTGTCCCAGCATCAGCGCTCCCATCACGTTGGATACGGCGGCCTGCATAGATGCAAAACTGCCGCTGAAAGTTGTGGCCGCTTCTTTCGCTGTGGTTCCGGTGATACCCAGCTTGTCCTGGATGACCTGGATGGCCTCTATAATTTTATCAAAAGGAACATCTTTTACAGTCTGTGCAGTTACTTCAACAGCATCTCCCAGCACTCCGCTGTCGTTGATGAGCCGGGCCATTTCCGCTTGAGTGCCTCCGTAGCCCAGCTTAAGGTTATCCAGCATCGTAAAATTATCTTTTGCAAAGCCCTGGTAGGCCCACTGTATGCTGGAGATGTCGGTGCCCATCTTGTTGGCGTTGTCGGACATCTGCACAATGGCCTGGTTTGCATATTTTGCGGCCGCGGCGGTATCTCCGCCCAGGCCCTGGAGCAGCGTGGCCGAGAAGCTCGTTACCTGCTCCATGTAACTGTTGGCAGAGACGCCGGCTGTTTTATATGCCTGTGAGGCATACTGCTTGATGGTGTTGGCGCTGTCCTTGAACAGTGTTTCAACGCCACCGATGGACTGCTGCAAAGCAGCGCCCTCCGTCAGTGTCTTGCCGAGTGCCGCGCCGATGCCGGCCGCGGCGATGACGCCCTTGATTTTTCCGACCAGTGTACTGCCTAAGCTCTCGCCCGCGGAGCTTGCTTCTCCGCCGAGAGCCTGCGTAATACTGCCCTTGATACCCTCAGCAGAGGGCACGATCTGGACATACGCAGAGGCGACAGTGTTACCGTTCGGCACGGTTTTTCACCCCCTCCAAAATAGAGCGGCGCGTGGCCTCATAGTCGGCCACACTGTTAAATACTTCGGTTTTTACGGATCCGGGGAGATCCTCTTTATTGCCCTTGGTCATACCCAGCAGGGATGCCACCACGCTCTCCGGCTTTTTGGCCTTTTTGTCTGCGTGGACATATACCAACGATGTCAGGTTATCCACGGCAGCGGCCATCAAAAGCGTCTGCATGGGCACCGGCATCCCGGCCTCTTTCAAATTGACCCGAGAATCAGGACCTAAACCAGAAAAAAGTGTTACCAGTAGGGGTACTGGTAACGCCTTGTAATCCAGGATATGATACACCTGCGCGAAATCACAGATCAACAGATCCTCATGGTCCTCGATGGCATGCGCAAGGGCGATTATTTTTTTCCGTTTTTGTAGGCTTCAAATATCTGGCTGAACTCGGTCATCAGCGCGTCAACGGGCTGGCGTCCGTCCTCCGTCTGGATATGCTCTAGCAGCTTGTCGTACTTCTCCTCACCCAGGAGCTTTTTACCCACGTAGTCGATTGCGTCGGCCTCTCCCTTGTCCATCCTACCGATTGCGCGGAGCATCCGCATATCGTTGACGACGTCCTGGGAAAATGCGAACTCAAACCCGGTGGAAGTTTTGCCGGTAATCATGGTTTATGCCTCCTCAGTGGTAGTGGTAGGGGATGCCGTGCCGCCCTGTTCGGAAGTCGGCTCAGCGGACAAAGCGGCAGCTTCCGCCGCGGTGGGATCCACGATGTACTCGTAGTGGGTGTTGCCGGTCGTATCAGGAGAGGCGGTCAGCGTGGTCTGGTAGCCCACCGCGTCGCTGTCGGTATAGGAGATGTCGCCCACCTCGCTGACAGCCGCAGAGGGCAGCACAATGCGCTTGAGCACACCGCCGCGCATAATCATATCAATCACCAGGCAACCGCTGTCCTGCTGGGTGTCGTTGGCCTTGACGGTGATGCCGGTACTCAGATCTCCGGTGACGTTGGCCGCGCCATACACCAGCTTGAGCGGTGCCACGCTCAGGGCCTCGATCAGGGTAAACTGGAACGTATCCGTCTTTCCGGTCTGGGTAGTCAGCACCGTGGATCCGCCCCAGGCTTTAATGTCGTCGCTTTCGGGGCTGTTACTGTTGACCACGCCGTCCTCGGAGATATAGCCCAGGTTTGCAAAAGCCGCGTTGAGCGCCGTGGTGGCATCGGTCGGCAGCGCAGTGCCCAGCGGCGCCCAGAAAATCGCTCCGCCGACCTTGGGTTTACCGACAGTCACATGGGCGCTATTGTTGGGAGTAGTCGCCATTTTTTAGACCTCGCTTTCGTAATAAGTTACGTAAAAAATCGCCTGATACCGGGGAGACTTTACCTCGGTATCCGGCGACGAAAAATCAGTATCCAGGGCCACCCGGCAGATCTCCGGCTGCTCCGCCATTGCCAGCATCTGAGCCTTGACGGCATGGTTCATGCTGGCCGCCTCAAACTCGGTGGGGGCGTAGCTGTATACCGTGATGGTCGCTGTGGGGATCATGTTGCGGACCTCGCTGTCCGTTTTTTGGATAGCATAGAAACTGGACGGCATCGGAGACGGCCGGCCGATAGAGACCGGCTGCTCCATGTTGTCGATCAGGTACTGGCGGACAAAACCCTCGATCATTTGCCGAACACCGCCTTCCAGATACTGCCGTTTTTGAGCGCGTCGCTCCGGGCCTGGCGGGTTTTGGCCCGGATCCCGGCATTCGCTCGGGTCTTCCCGACGTAGGTGTTTGTCTCATACCCGGGGCCCAGGTGCGCCATGGCGTTCTGGGCGCGCTCCGCGCAGACGTTGCGCAGTTCGTTGGACTGCAGCAGCGCCCGGACTCCTTTACTGTTGAGTTTGACTCGTACTTTTGTCATACCGTTCGACCCTCACTTTCTTGTTCCAACTCAGCGGTACCATGGACTCGATCCACTGCTCCGGTGGGGTGTAGACCCTCCAGGAGTAGCCAAAAAAGTCCACCCGGCAGTTGGTCCAGTCGTTCTGGTCCCCCTTGGGGATGCAGAGCTCATACTCACCGCGCCGGCCGTAGAGCTGCAGGTCGGAGGTGATAGCCTCGGCGGAGATGGGATTGACCAGGACATTATCGATGGTCGTGGGCGTTTCCGTGTAAATCGGATCCCCAAAGCCGTCCACCTGATCAGTCTTGGTCTGCAGGTAAAGTACAACCGGGATTCCCTTGATAAGGCCCATAGAAGTCAATCACTCCGATCTGCTGCCGGCGCAGCCCCAGGCGGGCAAGCTCCGACTTCTTGATATAAACGCCACCGCCGGGCACCAGGTAGGTGCCAGAGGCCGAGTACCCGCCGGCGCTCTGCGTCAGCTGCGTCATGGGCTCGCCGTCCGTGGAGGTATTCAGAGCCCGGCCCACAACGTCCACCGTCACGCTGGTGGCGACGGTAGCCAGAGCAGGGCTGGCCTGAATCATACAGTCAAGATCTTTGCCCACCTGTGCAGCAGCGACGCGGAGAGAATCCGAGACGACTTTGAGCAGCTTGGTGGCCTTGAGAATCTCAGACGGTTGCAGCGGACGAAACAGGGTTGTGATGTCGTCCAGCGTTGCAAAAGGCTGCAGGTCGCTGCCGTTCATGGTTACACCTTCTTCCCGGTGGACTTCTTGGCGGCGTTCGTAGCCTTTTTCTTGGCCGCTGCGGGCGCCGCTGCCGGCTTTTCCGCCGGGGTGGTGTCAGTTTCCTTGGATTCCTCCGGAGCCTTCTGTGCGGCCTCTGCGGCGTCATCCTGGGCCGTTTCCGTCTGGTCGGTGTTGCCGGCCTTGTTGTAATCATTGACCAGTTCCCAGTCCGGAGAGGTCAGCTCAGAATGGATCCGGATGATATTGCCGTTTTTCTTGTTCCGGTAGACATACCGGGAAGGAGTTTTCGCCATGCTTTGCACCTCCCCAGATCATTCCTCAGCGGCCTTGACGATCTTGGAGAAAGACGCGGGATCCAGAATGGCCCAGCCGATGAACGCCTCCAGGCGAAGCAGCACCTGGTTGCTGCCCTTGAGGTCTCCGGCGCTGGAATCGTTGTCGGGGTTGCCGTACTCGATGACCTCGACCGGCATATCGGTGGCATAGCCCCAGCGGAACATGTTCATAAAGTCGCCGACGTAAGCCATCACCGGGGAGTTATTGCTCTGGGGCATCTTGGAGACGGTGCTGTTGATGTCGATGGCCATGCCAGCCAGACGGTCGGGCTGACCGCCAAAGCGAAACTCGGGATACTGCCGGACACCGTTGACATCGACCTGTGCCATAGCGCTGGCCATTGCGGGGGCCATGGCAATACCGTTGAAGTCACGCTCGGCGCCGGTGATGGCCGCGATGGCGGAATCCAGATTGTCGTCAGGAGTTGCCTCGGCATAGGTAATCTGCGAAGTTACCTTCGTGTCGAAGTTGTTCTGACCGACTACGGTGCTCGCCTGGTTGGTGCGGGGGTTGACGCCATGGAACGCGGCCAGATCCAGCGCGCGGGCAAACTTGCGGCCGGCTCCGTCGCCAAACTCCTGCAGAACGCGCAGCCGGTACTCCTCATCGGCGCGCATGAATTCATCGGAAAAACGGGCGGAATACTCGAATTTGATGGGCGTGATGGTCACCGCGCCCACCGTAGCACCGCCGGCCGACTTCTTGCCATTCTCGGCCACGATGTCGGCCTCCTTGTCCAGGTTGAACGTGAAAAGTTTTTCGCCGGTGAACGGGATCGGCTTGCGCGCGCTCAGCTTTGCCAGAGACGACTTGCCGGTCACCAGATTCATCATGCCTTCCACCAGCTCAGGGGGGAAGTTCGTACCCATTCCAACTGCTGCCATAATGTTATCCTCCTATCTGTCAGTCGTTGGGGCTCAGCTGCTTGGCCAGGCTGCGCCAGGCTGCGGCTTTGCCGTCGGTGTTAGAGCTGCCGGACGATCCGGCAGCCGCGGGTTCAGAGTTTGCCAGGGGAGAGACGCCGGAGCCTTTGCCCTTGCCCAGCAGCTTGACCAGGCTCTCCGCGTCAGTCTTGAGCGCGGCCTCGTCATCGCCGGAAAGACGACCCGCCAGCTCATAGGGGAGACCGGCCTCGCGGGCGATCTTCTCTTTGAGCTGGCGGGATTCGTAACCCTTGACCTGTTTCTGCAGGTCCTGCAGGGTGTCATTCTGCTGGTCATAGATTTTCTTTTTTTCGTTGGCGTCTTTCTGCGCGGTGCTCAGCTGTTTGGCCAGTTCCGCGGCCGTGCCGCCATACTTGCTTTTTTCGGCGTCATGTTCGGCCTTGATGGCTGCCGCAATGGCAGCGTCAAGCGCCTCCTTGGTAGTGATAGGCTCAAATTCTGCAGCCATAAAAACACTCCTTTGCTCAGTAGTAGACTTGTTGTGTGCGGGCCGGTCTGGCCGTCTGGCAGAGCCAGTGCGCCAGGATGATGCTGTCCAGGATCTCGACAGCTACATCCGGCTTTATGCTCCGGTAACCAAAACCGCCGTGCCCTCCGATGGCGCGGGTGTCGCAGTTGGTGGCGATCTGCACCACGCTGGGTTGACCCGTGTGGCAGAGCGTCTCATCGTTCACGGCATCCGAAAAAGCTGCATTTGCCGCAATGACCTGGGCAACCGTTGGCAGCACTTGCAGCGGCCGGCGCAGCTTTTTGCGTTTCATAGCTTCCACCAGTGTGTCCGCGCGACCAGCTCCGTCAATGGCCACACGGGCCACATCTGCAGCCTCCAAAAATTTGACGATCCAGGCGTTTCCCGCCTTGATGGGCCGGCAGTCGATGCACTCGACAAAAACCTTGCCCTCGGTGGTCTTGACTGCGATGGACATGGCCACCGTCTTTCCGTCCTGGCCATACTTCACGCCGGCATAGAGTTTGCCGCGCAGCTTGGGCAATGCCTCCACTTTGAGGCGTTCCCACTCATTGGCCGAGATTGCGGACTTTACGTTGTAGCTGACCCAAAATCCCAGACGCTGGATGCAAAAGTCCAGGACATCCTTGCCGATCTCGCTGCGGATTGTGCGCTCAGAGATCAGCGTCCCCAGGCTGGGGTTGGTCTGATACCAGGCCTCGACGTCGTGGGGATCTACCTGATACTCGACGGACCACTCTGCCCATCCTGAGTCGTATGCCTCGCCTTTTATGACGCTTTGCCGGTAGTCCGAAAAGACGGTACCGCTGCTGGCCAGCGTCGGCGGTGTGCCACAAAAAATGGTTTGAGGGTTGCGGCTGGCGCCCACCACATAGGTCAGCGCGCTGGCCTCGGCATCGGTGTACTCCTGGGCCTCATCGACGACCAGCAAATCAAAACCCTCTCCCAGGCCGCCGGTTGACGTCCGGGTGCGGTATTCTATCCGGCCGCCGGTCTCCTGCACTTCTATTCGCTCGGCGCCTTTTGCCCTGACCGACTTGTAGACGATCTTTGCCGTGTCCAGGACGCTGCACAGCCGCTCCCATGCGGAGTGGGATGTGCTTGTCCGGTGCGCGGTATGTAGGATCTTTTCGCCGTGCATGAGGCCCCAGAGCTCTCGGATTATAAAAAGCTCTGTTTTACCGTTCCGGCGGGGGAGAGATATGCCAAATTTTGTGTGCGTCCAGAGGCCGTCCTCATTGGTGGCCATGATGTCGTAGATCAGCAGCGTCTGCCACTCCATTGCGTGGCGCTCGCCCTGCTCATACAGCTCTACGGCCTCATCGCCGTGGGTCTCCGTATACGGCAATACATAAGCCAAAGTCGGGGTCTGACGCCCCAGCCGGACAGCCTGCTTTTTGTCTGCCAACTGTTGCGCCTCCCCTTAATACATCGTGGTAACCCCATGGAGCCCCTCCTATTCGTTGTTTTGCATCGAGCTGAGATCCAGGCCGGTGTACTCCCGGCGCGCTTTCAGAACGTCTGCGGATTCGCTCCAGGTCTTTGTCCATACATTCTGCCGGCGCTTTCCGCTGCCGGGATCATACGTAACATCGCACCGGCAATTTTCGTGCCGGCGGTAGACATCCCGGGGCACGTTGGGGTAGTCATAGGATCCATCCAGAGAGCTGCACCACTTGCAGCAGCGCGGCTCTGCCCGTCGAACGACCCGCGGCCGGAGCCCTGCTCCGCCCTGGGCCTCTACGTTGAGCCGGATACTTTCATCGACTACCGACTGCGAAAAATTGACGACCGGCTCTCCCAGGATCCAGGCCACGTCGTCATAGTTGAGCTCAGAGCTCAGCCGGTCCAGGAAACCCTGCACCCTGGATTCGTTGAGCGGTACCGATTGTGCAGCCAGACCGATGCCGGATGCATCGTTGAGGGTCTGCTGCACCTGATACGCCGCGGCGGAAACCAGCGCGTGGTCATCCTCCAGCAGCGGGCGGATGACCTTGTCTGCAATGTTGTAGTACATGCGGCCATCAGGCAGCGCGTCGCTGCTCAGGTTGGCGTGGAAAGCCTCAGAGAGCGCCTCGCCCACCTGCTTGCTGTAATCGTTGGCGGTCTGGTAGGTTCCGGTTCCGCCCTCGATCAGCTCCAGCAGCTCGGTGGCGCGCTTGCGCCCACCCAGGCGACGGGTGAAGTCCGCGCGGATAGTCTCCAGGAGCGCGGGCGCGATGTCCTCAGCCATTGGTCATGCCTCCGCCGGTGGTCGTGTTGCTTGTATCGGGACCTATGCCCACCAGATCCTCGATATTGTCCGGGCCAAAGTAGCCAGGCACGCTCTGGTTGATTTTGTTCACGCCGTCGCCGATTCCTGCCATGGTTGCCGCGTCGGGGCGGAAGACCGGGCGCCAGGCCGGCAGCGTAGTGGCCAGCTGGTTGCGCTGGTACGGGAAATCATCCCGGAGACAAGCCGCCAGATAGCCGGCATTTACCAGGGCATTGCCAAAAGTTCCTTGCGCGGCCTCGGCTGTCAGCCTGAGATTTTCGTGGGCGGCCTGGATGGCCTCCTGGCTGCTGGGGTTGTCGCTTGCAAAGCCCAGGTCGTCCAGCGTCATGCCGGTTTCTCCGGCGAAAAGGGAGGTATACATCCGCAGCATATCGGAGTAAGGCTGCATCGACTGCTGTTGGAATTGTCCCAGCGTCGGCGCGTCTCCGTTTTCGTCCCGGGTAAACTTGAGAAAGCTGGAAATAGTGGCCTGCTCTTTGTCAACCTCGGCGTCCTCCGATACGCCAGAGGCGTATTTTTGCGGGAACGCATAAAAATCAGAGCTGACCTCGCTGCGGATCAGCGTGCGGATGGCCGACTTGACCAGAGACATGCAGGCGCGAGAGATCCTCGACCGGCCAAACGGCCGCCGGGCGTCCGGATTGAATACCATGGGGACCAGGAGCGGGTAAGGCGCCGAGTTCTCGACGACCTGAGGCTCCATGCGCGGCCGGTAGAACGTCGTGGAGCCCGGCAGGAAGTAAGCCTCCAGCACCGGGCGCTCGTTCTGGTCTCGCTGCAGCACCGCATAACCCTCCAGGAGCATGCCGGTCGTTGTGTCCATGATGCCGGTGGCGTCTCCTCCGTCCAGCGCCTGGATCCGCGGGAACCCGTCCGGCCCGGTGGAGATGTACAGAAAGCTGCAGGAGCAGATCAGAGCCGACTTGATAGCCGACGGGATCAGCACCTTCCGGTTGTTCATGGCGTAGATGGTATTCAGACCGTACAAGTCGTTTTTGAAAGTCCGGAAGACCAGGCGCGCCGAGAGGTTGTCCACTGCCTTTTCACACCAGCCCAGAACGTTCTCGAACTGGTACCAGATGTGCTTGGGTATAATCGGGCTGACATAGTGCACATGGTTCTTCATCTCGTAGTAGCGATAGCGCGTAGAGATCCGTGGGCGCCGTTCTTCCAGCTTGTGCCGCAGGTAGTCCGGGCCGTAGGTT
>ERZ1090860.229-NODE-230-length-34980-cov-6.808533_pt1 | contig 34980 bp, 45 predicted proteins | sample MGYA00478483_ERZ1090860 | MGnify/ENA primary metagenome ERZ1090860 (study PRJEB33644, sample SAMEA5815741) | chicken gut metagenome | biome: Chicken; feature: Gastrointestinal Tract; material: Caecum | place: Ireland | collected 2019-01-01 | study: A study of the...
TTAGTATAGTAAGGAATTCTTTGGAATACAAGTTTTTTTCAAAAATATAAATCATTTCGCAAATAACTATTGACAAAATAATATTATATGACATATAGTATTATTAACAAAACAATATAACAGATTATATAATAATATAAAAGATAGAATATGATCTGGAACAGAATGAAGAGAGGGTGAGTGGATGATCTTCAACACAGGAGCAGCTCTTCTGGATGCCATTGTTCTGGCGGTGGTTTCCCAGGAGAAAGAAGGAACTTACGGATATAAGATCACGCAGGATGTCCGTAAGGTACTGGATGTCTCGGAGTCGACCTTGTACCCGGTACTGCGGAGACTGCAAAAGGACGACTGTCTGGCGGTCTATGATATGAATTATGGCGGACGGAACCGAAGATACTATAAGATTACGGAACGGGGAGCGGCACAGTTGAATCTGTATCAGACAGAATGGAAGAGTTATTCGTCCAGAATTACCAGATTGTTTGAGGAGGGATGTAAACATGACTAGAAAAGAATTTATGGAACAGCTTGCCGTGCTTTTGGCGGGAATCTCCGAGAGTGAGCGCCAGGAGGCCCTGGATTATTATAATAACTATTTTGACGATGCAGGTCCGGAGAATGAGGCGGCAGTGATTCAGGAGCTGGGAAGTCCCGGGAAGGTGGCAGCTATCATCAAGGAGGATCTGGAACAAGGATCGGATGAGTTCGCCCAGTATACCGAGCGGGGATATGAGGACTCCCGGATGCACAGGGAAGAACAGATGCCTCAGACCTTTGAGAACGGGAGGACGGGCTACAGGGCAAGGCGGAAGAACAGTCAGTCCAACCGGATTCTTCTGGTGATTCTGGTAATCTGTGCTGTTCCGATTCTCCTGGGAATCGGCGGCGGGGTTCTGGGAGGAATTCTGGGACTGGCCGGCGGAATTGTGGGACTGGTGATAGGACTTCTGACAGGAGCTCTGGTCTGTGTGATAGGCGGATTTGCCCTGGCGGTGGCCGGGATTCTGAAGTGTTTCACCGGACCGGCAGTGGGGCTTGCCCTGATGGGCGGAGGTTTTCTCATGATTGCCATTGGCTGGCTGCTGGGGCTGGCTTTTATCTGGCTGGTGTGTGGCTTTGCACCGTGGCTGATCCGAAAGCTGGCTGGTTTTTGTCAGAAGCATTTTAGAAGTCCTGGGAAGGGGGCGCAGAAGGTATGAAAAAGTTTACAAAGATTTGTCTGATTATAGTAGGTGTATTTGCGTTTTTGGGCCTTGGCATGCTGGGAGGCGCCATGGCTTTGGGAGCGACCAGTCTGGATGTGAAAAGTGAGATGTCTTCCAGCAGAGTCTGGAACCGAATCTCCAGTGAACTGCATGAAGAATGGTTTGATTTCTGGGATGACCACAGTGATTTTGACTTCACAGACGAAGACTATGCGGATTATGAGGAACTTCAGGGGGACGGAGAATATCATACCTATGATTTTTCTGAGATCGAGGAACTGAAGATTGATGTGGAGCGCTGTGCGGTTTATCTGGAGACCTCCTCAGACGCAGACTGCCATGTGGCTGTGGACAAGAATGGCGGAATTCAGGATGTGGAAGTGAAGCAGTCCGGGAAGGAATTGTCTGTGAAGTGTGATTCCAAGGAGAGGCCGGAGGCTGAAATTTACATTTATCTTCCGGAGATCCAGATGGATAAAGTAAACATTGACATAGGAGGGGGATATCTGTCCATAGAAGATTTGGAAACAGAGAAGCTGGAAGTATCCGCAGGAAGCGGAGTCGTGGAAGTCTACGGAAATGTGCTGGCGGAGAAGTCCGCCTGGGAAGTCGGTGTGGGAACCATGGAGATATGTATGGCCGGACGGGAAGAAGACTATGATTATGAGATTTCCTGCGGCATAGGGACTGTGAATATGCCGCTGGATTCCTATTCCGGCCTTGGCACTGCCAAGAAGATCAAGAATGAGAATGCCGAATATGAGATGGATATCGAATGCGGCGTGGGAACGATAGATTTTTCATTTGAGGAGTAAGGAGGTTGTGAGGATGAACAACAAACGACTGTATAAATCAGATGTGAACTGTATGCTCTGCGGTGTGTGCGGAGGAATTGCGGAGTATCTGGCTGTGGATCCTACGTTGATCCGTCTGCTGTGGGTGATTTTTACCTGCCTGAGTGCGGGACTTGGAGGTCTTGTGGCCTATGTGGTCGCGGCGATTATCATACCCTCCGGCAGATGAATAAGGCCTGCCCATCTGGAAATACTTAAGAGAAGGAGGGGAACCGGAAAGGATCCGGGGCCAATCCGAAATCAATCAGGAAAAGAGGACCGTTTGGATGGGAAAAGACAAAGAAATTAAGGCCTACTTAAACCATGAGTTATCTGGGGATGATCTCCTGAAATATGAGATTGCCCGTGAGATGGGTGTCCTGGACCGGGTTTTGTCCGATGGATGGAAAAGCCTGTCAGCCAAAGAGACGGGAAGAATCGGAGGGCTCATCACCAGGAAGAAACGTCAGCAGAAAAAATGAAAAATCAGAGAGCAGTATCGGAAAGCTAAGGAAGAGGTATTGCTCTCTGATTTTTTGTGTAAATGGTAAGAAAAAGTACGACTTTTTTGTGAAAAAAAGGACAGTGTGTTGAATTCTTTCTGTGAAAATTGTATAATTTCTTTAGATTAATACAGAGAGGAAAACAAGAAACATGAAGAAATTTACGGAATACCTGATTTCCCAGGAGACGACTCAGAGGAAGGACACCTTATGGTATACAGCTGGGAGTCTGAGCAATGCCCTGTTCTCCATGCTTCTATCGTTGGCGGTGACCAGAATCCTGGGGGCGTCCTGGGCCGGAATTTTTGCCATTGCCTGGGCCGCGGCTCAGCTGATGCAGTCTGTGGGATGGTTTTCCATGAGGCAGTTTCAGGTCTCAGATGTGGAGGACCAGTTTGAATTCCGGGATTATTTCAGTTCCAAGTTTCTGACTTCCGGGGCAATGCTGATCGGAGGGCTTCTCTATGGAATGGCTTATGGATACAGCCGGCAGAAACTGGGACTGACTTTTCTCTTCTGCTGTTTTATGACGGCGGATGTCTTCGCAGATGTATTCAGCGGCTTTTTTCAGCATAAGAATAAACTGCACCTAGCAGGAAAATCTTATGTGGTCAGAGTCTGGATGAGTTTTGCGGTGATTCTTGTGATTCTCATGACAACCAGAAGCCTGACGGCGGCTTTTACAGCGGCGCTGGCGGTGTCGGCAGTGTGGCTTGCGGTCTTCGACCTGCCTTTGGCAAAATGTCTGGATCTGGTCAGAATTCAATTTCGGTGGAAAAAGCAAAAGGAACTCTTTGGGGAGTGTGTTCCATTGTTTCTGGGTTCTTTTTTGTTGATTTTTATTATGAATATTTCAAAAAACGGTATCAACACATATCTGTCAGATGAAGTGCAGGCCTGTTACAACATTATTTTTATGCCGTCTTCTGTGGTAAATATGTTCAGCATGTTTGTCTGTGTGCCTCTCTATGGGCACGTGGCAGTGGCCTGGCATAACCGGGAAGAGAGAAGGTTTCTCGGTCTTGTGAGGAACATGCTGCTGTATATCATTGCGCTGACGGCTGTGGTGCTGGCGGGGGGATATCTATTGGGAATACCGGTTCTAAGCCTGATTTCCGGTCTGGATTTAAGACCCTACAAAGCAGCGCTGATGGTGCTTCTGGCTGCGGGAGGACTGTATGGGATGATTATGATTCTGAGCTATTGTATTACGGTGATGCGCAGACAGAAGGTGACACTGGTGATCTACGGGGCAGTGGCCGCGGGGGTTCAGGCGGCCAGCGGACCTTGGATCCGTCTCCACGGAGTGATGGGAGCGGTGGAGCTTTATCTGGCAGCTATGGGAATGATCTGTCTGGCATTTGTCGCAGTCTGTGTGTATTATCTGAAAAAAATGCCGGGATCACAAAGAGATAGAAGGGTGTAAATATGGCACGGGAGAGGGAAAAAGAATTTGTAAAATTGGATCGGGTTTCAAAAATTTATGGAAACATAGAAGTAAAGATTGTGGCGGTGGATGAGATCAGTTTTTCCATCGAGAAAGGGGAGTTCGTCGTGGTTGTGGGGCCTTCCGGGGCCGGAAAGACGACGGTCTTGAATATCCTTGGCGGGATGGACCAGGCCACCAGCGGAGAAGTCTGGGTGGATGGCTGTGATATCACAAAATATAATTCCCGCCAGCTGACGAAGTACCGGAGGGAGGACATTGGATTTGTCTTTCAGTTCTATAATTTGGTTCCCAATCTGACGGCTCTTGAGAATGTGGAGCTGGCGCTGCAGATCTGCAAGGATCCTCTGGATGCGCAGACTGTGCTGCAGGAGGTTGGACTGCAGGAGAGGATGGGAAATTTTCCCGCGCAGCTCTCCGGCGGAGAACAGCAGAGGGTATCCATTGCCAGGGCCCTGGCCAAGAATCCCAAGCTTCTGCTGTGCGACGAGCCCACGGGGGCATTGGACTATCAGACGGGCAAGGCAATTTTGAAACTGCTTCAGGACATGTGCCGGTCAAAGGGCATGACAGTGATTGTCATCACCCATAACTCCGCGCTCACGCCCATGGCAGATAAAGTGATACGGATTAAAAACGGAAAGGTATCCTCCATGGAGGAGAATAAGAATCCTGTTCCGGTGGAAGAGATTGAATGGTAGGAAAGAAATAAGATGAAAAAAGCGCTGCACAAAGATTTTTTCATGGAGATCAAAAAGAGCTATTCCAGATTCCTGTCGATTTTTTTCATTGTCGCGCTGGGAGTGGCATTCTTCTCTGGAATTCAGGCGTCTTCTCCGGATATGCGTTATTCGGGAGATGCATATTTCGACCACAGTGAACTGATGGATGTGAAAGTGGTCAGTACACTGGGATTCAGTGATCAGGATTTAAAGGCGCTGGAAGAGGTTGAAGGTGTGGAATTCGTCGAGGGAGCCTACGGGACCGATGTGCTGTGTGGAGAAGATGGGGAGCAGAAAGTTCTCCATGTGGAAAGTCTGAACGAAAAACTGAATAAAGTGACCCTGGAGTCCGGAAGACTGCCGAAGAAAAAGGGAGAGTGTCTGATGGACAGTGAGTACATGGCGTCCGCAGGGTATGAGATCGGCGACGAGATTACGCTGAGGGAAGGCAGTGACTCGGAACTTTTGAAGGTACATACCTACAAGATTGTGGGAAGCGGAAACAGTCCTCTCTACATATCTTTCAGCCGCGGCAACACCAATCTGGGCTCCGGAGAGGTGAGCGGGTTTCTGTATGTGGAGGCGCAGAATTTTAATCAGGATGCCTACACGCAGGCATATCTGCGGGTGGAGAACGCAAAAGAACAGATCAGCTTCACAGACGCCTATAATGATCTGGTTGCCGAGGTCACAAAGCGGCTGGAAGGAATTGAGGAGGAGCAATGCCAGCTTCGGTATGAAGAAGTCAAACAAGAGGCGGATGAAGAGCTTGCGGATGCCCGCAAGGAGCTGGAAGACGGAGAACAGGAGGCAGATGAGGAGCTTGCGGATGCCCGTCAGAAACTAGAGGATTCCCGCCAGGAACTGGATGACGGGTGGGCAGAGTATTATGATGGACAAAAGCAGCTGGAAGATTCCAGACAACAGCTTGCCGACGGACAGCAGCAGCTCGCCGACGCGAAACAGCAGCTTGCCGACGGACAGCAGCAGCTCGCCGATGGAAAACAGCAGCTTGCCAGCGGCTGGCAGCAGGTGGCTGACGGATGGGAGGAGATTACCCAGAACAGGGAGACTTTGGAAAAATCCAAAGAAGAACTGCTGGCAGGGCAGAAAGAGCTGGATGAGCAGGTGAAGCAGGCAGATCTGGAAAGCAAATGGGAAGAATATAACCAGCAGAAAGAGACTTTTGACAGTCAGAAGGCTCAGTATGAATCGGGAGTGCAGAACCTTCAGAATGCACTGGCGCAGATTGACCAGGCACAGGGGGAACTGAACACTGTCCAGCAACAGTATGATGCTTTGAAGGCTGCCGTGGAGAGTGGTCAGCTGGAGGGAGAGGAGCTTGCGGCAGCCCGGGCCCAGCTGGAACAGCTGCAGGGAGTGATCGCCCAGCTCCAGGAGGCTGTTGCGGCCAGAAGTGAACTGGAGGCTCAGCTGGCATCGCTAGAGAGTCAGAAACCTCAGCTGGATGCGGCTGCACAGGCTCTGGAGGAAGGGAAAGCTCAGCTTCAGGGGGCTCAGGCCCAGCTGGATGCGGCTCAGGCTGAGATTGACTCTGGATGGGCGCAGCTGGAAGAAGGCCAGGCCCAGCTGGATGCAGCGACGCAGCAGCTGCTGAGCACGCAGCAGACCTTGATTGCCAGCCAGGATGAGATCGCCAGCAGTGAACGTGAACTGGAGGAAGGCCAGGCCCAGATTGATCAGAATGAGCAGACGATCCGTGACGGTCAAGAAGAGATTGCAAGCGGAGAGAAAGAACTGGAAGACGCGCGTGCCAAGCTGGAGGATGGGGAAGTCCAGCTGGCAGATGGCGAGAAAGAATATGAGGAAGGAAAAAAAGAAGCAGACGAGGAGCTTGCGGATGCCCGTCAGAAGCTATCCGATGCTCAGGAGGAAGTGGATGACATTGAAGTTCCTCAGTGGTATATTACGGATCGGGGAGATTTGCCGGAATACACGGATTACGGGGATAACGCAGATCGAATCCGAAATATCGGAAGGGTATTTCCGGTTCTGTTTTTCCTGGTTGCGGCTCTTGTCAGCCTGACGACCATGACTCGTATGGTGGAGGAACAGAGAACTCAGATTGGAACCTTGAAGGCACTGGGATATGGCAAGTTTGACATTGCTTTTAAGTATCTCAGCTACGCATTTCTGGCCACAGTGGGTGGAAGTATTTTGGGAATTCTGGTGGGAGAAAAACTTCTTCCTTATATAATCATCAAGGCATATGGAATCATGTACCACCATATGGCCACGGACATTCAGATTCCTTATGAATTCCAATATGCGGCGATTGCGTCTGTGGCTTCCCTGTTGTGTACCACAGGGGCCACATTCTCAGCCTGCTACAAAGAGCTGGCAGAGACACCGGCCTCCCTGATGAGACCTCCGGCGCCCAAAGAGGGAAAACGGGTGCTCATTGAGAGAATTACATTCCTGTGGAAGAGAATGAATTTCTCCTGGAAGTCTTCTGTGAGAAATTTGTTCCGTTATAAAAAGAGATTCTTCATGACCATTTTCGGAATCGGAGGGAGCATGGCACTGATGCTGGTGGGATTCGGACTGCGTGATTCCATCATGGATATCGCAAAGATCCAGTATGGAGAATTGCAGAGGTTCCATGCGACCGTGATTATGGATGAGGATGCCTCCGAGCAGGAACAGAAAAAAGTAGAAGATTTCCTGGCAGATAACCAGGATGTGAAACGGTATACGAAAGTTTTGTTCAAACAGCTGACCACAGAGGAAAACAACTCCAACCTGGGAGTCTACCTCTATGTGCCAAAGGACGCAAGGACTTTCCAGGAAGACGTGACATTCCGGGATCGTGTGACGGGAGAGAAGTACACTCTGGATGACTCCGGGGCGATTATCTCCGAGAAGACGGCCTCTCTGGTGGGACTCCGGGAGGGGGATGTGATTGTGCTGGAAGATGATAACCGGGAGTATGAAGTACCCATCGCTCATATCTGTGAAAATTATCTGGAACATTACATTTATATGACGCCGGATCTGTACGAAAAGATCTGGGGAGAGCAGCCGGATTTTCTGGATTATATTTTGACGTTCAAGGAGGACAGTGAGCGAATGGAGACCGAGGTAGGACAGAAGATTCTGGAATATCCGGGAGCGCTGAGCATCACCTATAACCGCAGCATTGAAGAACAGTTGAATAATATGCTGAGTTCCCTGGATATGGTCATGGTGGTTCTCATTGTGTCAGCCGGGCTTCTGGCCTTTGTGGTACTTTATAATCTGAGTAATATCAACATCACAGAACGGCAGAGGGAGTTGGCGACGATCAAGGTTCTCGGCTTCTACGACAGTGAGGTGTCAGCCTATGTCTTCCGTGAGAATGTCCTTTTGACTATCATCGGCGTGGTGGCCGGCGGAGTTCTGGGAATCTTCCTGCACCGTTTTGTGATCACCACGGTGGAGGTGGATGCCTGCATGTTCGGGCGCAATATCGCACCTTTGAGTTTCGTGATCAGCGGACTGATCACCTGTGGATTTTCTGCCTTTGTCAATGGCGTGATGCATTTCAAGCTGAAGAAGATCGATATGGTGGAGTCTCTAAAGAGCGTGGAATAGATGTTTTTACTTGACAAATGAAAAAAATCCTCTTATGATAGTACGAAAGAAAAGGTGATGAGAAAGAGGAGTACATCTGTAACACTGTCAGAGAGAGATGTTCAAGGGCTGGGAGGCATCTTCAGAACGTGCAGATGGAAGGTAGCTTTTGAACCGGGGGGCTGAAGGTCGAGAAGTTGCGGATTGGTAGGCTTCCACGTGTGGTCTGCGTTATAAGACAGAAAGATGTATGCATTCGTGCGTATAACGAAGGTGGTACCGTGATGAATTCGCCCTTCACACTTGGTGTGGAGGGCGTTTGTTATTTGAGGAAAGGTTCCTTTTTTTGTTTCACGGGGCCCATGAATTTCGCGAGGCAGAATGCCCATAAGACAGAGAAATATTGGAGGAGAAGAATCATGAGTAAAGAGTTGGCGAAGACTTATGATCCAAAAGGAATTGAGGACAGACTTTATCAGAAATGGATGGACAACGGCTATTTCCATGCGAAAGTAAATCCGGACAAGAAGCCGTTCACCATCGTGATGCCGCCGCCAAATGTCACTGGACAGCTTCACATGGGACATGCGCTGGACAGTACTCTGCAGGATATCCTGATCCGTTTTAAGAGAATGCAGGGATATGAGGCGCTGTGGCAGCCGGGAACCGACCATGCAGCCATTGCCACAGAAGTCAAGGTGACGGAGAAGTTAAAAGAGCAGGGAATCGATAAGAAGGAGATCGGCCGTGAGGAATTCCTGAAACATGCCTGGGCGTGGAAGGAAGAGTACGGCGGAAAGATTAACAATCAGCTGAAGAAGATGGGTGCTTCCGCAGACTGGGAGAGAGAGCGTTTTACCATGGACGAGGGATGCTCCAAGGCAGTGCAGGAAGTATTCATCCGTATGTACAACAAAGGATATATCTATAAAGGTTCCAGGATTATCAACTGGTGTCCGGTGTGTAAGACCTCCATCTCCGACGCGGAGGTGGTTCACGAGGACCAGGATGGATTTTTCTGGCACATCAATTATCCGATCGTAGGGGAAGAGGGACGGTTTGTGGAGATTGCCACCACACGTCCTGAGACGATGCTGGGAGACACTGCGGTGGCAGTCAACCCGGACGATGAGAGATATCAGGATCTCATCGGCAAGATGCTGGAGCTGCCGCTGACCGGACGTCAGATTCCAGTGATCGCGGATTCCTATGTGGATAAGGAGTTCGGAACCGGATGTGTGAAGATCACACCGGCCCATGATCCCAACGATTTCGAGGTGGGAAAACGTCATGATCTGGAAGAGATCAATATTATGAACGATGACGCCACCATGAATGAGCGCTGCGGCAAATATGCCGGAATGGACCGCTATGAGGCGAGAAAAGCGATTGTGGCTGATCTGGAAGAGCTGGGACTTTTGGTGAAAGTGGTTCCTCACTCACACAGTGTGGGAACGCATGACCGATGCAAGACAACCATTGAGCCGATGATCAAACCTCAGTGGTTTGTGAAGATGGACGAGCTGGCCAAGGCAGCCATCGATGTGCTGAACAAAGATCTGGAATTTGTTCCTTCCCGTTTCGACAAGATCTATCTTCACTGGCTGGAGAATATCCGTGACTGGTGCATTTCCCGTCAGCTATGGTGGGGACATAGAATTCCGGCTTATTACTGTGATCAGTGTGGGGAGATTGTGGTGGCTTCTGAGATGCCGAAAGTTTGTCCAAAGTGCGGATGCACACATTTCACGCAGGATGAGGACACACTGGATACCTGGTTCTCCTCTGCTCTGTGGCCTTTCTCCACCCTGGGATGGCCTGAGAAGACACCGGAGCTGGAGTATTTCTACCCTACAGATGTGCTGGTGACTGGGTATGATATCATTTTCTTCTGGGTAATCCGTATGGTATTTTCCGCTCTGGAACAGACCGGCAAATCACCGTTCCACCATGTGTTGATCCATGGTCTGGTGAGGGACTCCCAGGGAAGAAAGATGAGTAAATCTCTTGGAAACGGCATTGATCCATTGGAAGTCATTGACAAATATGGCGCCGATGCCCTTCGTCTGACTCTGGTGACGGGAAACGCGCCGGGAAATGATATGCGTTTCTACTGGGAGAAAGTGGAGAACAGCCGTAATTTTGCCAACAAGATCTGGAATGCTTCCAGATTCATCCTGATGAACCTGGAGGGTAAGACAGTCACTCAGCCAGATCTGGGAGACCTCAAGGCGGAGGATCACTGGATTTTGTCACAGCTGAATACCGTTGTCCGCGAAGTCACAGAGAATATGGAGAAATATGAACTGGGAATCGCGGTTCAGAAGATCTATGACTTCCTCTGGGATGTATTCTGTGACTGGTATATCGAGATGGCGAAGGTGCGTATCTGGAATGCTGCGGAGAATCCGAAAGCAGCCAATGATGCGCTGTGGACACTTCGCACGGTTTTGACACAGGCATTGAAGCTGCTTCATCCGTTTATGCCGTTTATCACAGAGGAAATCTATTGTACCCTGCTGCCCGAGGAGGAGTCCATCATGATCTCTGACTGGCCGGTGTACAAAGATGAGTGGAACTTCCAGGAGGCAGAGCAGGCAGTGGCAGGTATGCAGGAAGTGGTGAGAGGAATCCGGAATATCCGGACACAGATGAATGTTCCGCAGAACCGCCGCACCAATGTCTATCTGGTGTGCAAAGATGAGAAGACCGTCGGAAATTATGAGAGTCTGAAGGCTTCCTTCCTGAATCTGGCTCAGGCCAAGGAGATCCATGTGCAGACAGGCAAAGACAGCATCGGAGAAGACGCAGTCTCTGTGGTAGTGTCTGATGCGGTTGTCTATCTTCCTCTTGAGGACCTGGTGGATCGGGAAAAAGAGATTGAGAGACTGAAAAAAGAAGAAGCCCGCCTGACCAAAGAGATTGCGCGGGGAGAGGGAATGCTCAGCAACCAGGGATTTTTGGCAAAAGCCCCGGCTGCGAAAGTAGAACAGGAAAAAGAAAAATTGCAGAAATATAAAGAGATGATGGAAAAGGTTAAAGTGCAGCTGGAACAATTGCAGAAATAGCATAAGGGAGAGTTTGTATGAAACCGTGGGTTGAGAGACTGAATAAAATATCAATTCTGATACAGGCCCTGGCAGTCTGCGTGGGGTACTACCTGATCGAGACAATTTCCAGACATTCTTTTGGGAAAGCCTGGACCTATATGACGACTCGGCCGTTAGTCTTTTTGTACAATGCAGGTTTGATTTTCACGACAACTTTAATTGTTTATCTGGTGCGCAGGAGGGTGTTTGTCAGGACCCTCCTGGCCATCTTTTGGATGACGCTGGGAATCATCAATGGCGTACTGCTGGCCCAGCGTGTGACTCCTTTTACCGGGCCGGATCTGCATCTGATCACGGATGCCTTTAAGATTGCGAAACGGTATCTTCCAGTGCCGGGGATGATCCTGGCGGGAATCGCTTTCGTTCTGGTGATCATCGGACTTGTGGTATTGTTTTTGAAAGGGCCCCGCTATCAGGGACCGATGAAGTATAAGTATAATATTCCGCTGGTTTTGGCTGGTGTTCTTATCTTCGCAGGGACGACGAAACTGGCTTTGGAGAAACGTGTTCTCTCCAATTATTTTGGCAACATCGCGTTTGCCTATGAGGATTACGGATATCCCTATTGTCTGGCGACAACGATTTTTAATACGGGAATCAGCTGTCCCCAGGACTATTCTCAGGAGGAGATGGACAGAATCCTGAGCACAGAATCTGATCTGGAAGAGACACAGACGGATTCCAGGCCGAATATTATTTTCCTGCAGTTGGAATCTTTCTTTGATCCGACAGAGGTGAACTTTCTGGAGTTCTCAGAAGATCCGATTCCGAATTTCCGAAAACTGATGGAGAAGTATTCTTCCGGATATTTTAAGGTGCCCTCGGTGGGAGCCGGAACGGCGAACACAGAGTTCGAGACCATTACCGGTATGAGTCTTCGGTATTTCGGGCCGGGGGAATATCCCTACAAGTCGATCTTGAAGGAGACGACCTGTGAGAGCGCCCCGTACGTTCTGAAAGATCTGGGATATTCAACACATGCCATTCACAACAATGAAGCCAACTTCTACGGCAGAAGGACGATTTTCCCGAATCTGGGCTTTGACAGCTTCACCTCCGAAGAGTATATGCCGGAGGAGGATGACAAGAATGCTCTGGGCTGGGTGAAGGATGAAGTGCTGACCAATCACATTTTGGACTGCCTGCAGACCACAGAAGGACCGGACTATGTTTATACCATTTCGGTGCAGGGGCACGGGGCCTATCCGGACGAAGAGCTTCTGGAGGATCCGGCTATTAAAGTCAGCGGTGCAGAGTCTGAGGAAGAGAATAACAAGTGGGAATACTACGTCAACCAGGTTCATGAGATGGATCAGTTTGTGGGACAGCTGATCGATGCTCTTGAGGAGAACGGTGAGGATACCGTTTTGGTTATGTATGGAGATCACCTGCCGACCATGGGACTGGAGGTGGAGGATTTGAATAACCGCTATCTCTTCCAGACAGAATATGTGATGTGGGACAACATCGGACTGGAGAAGGAGGACGAGGATGTGGCCTCCTATCAGATGGCGGCGGTGGTTCTGGACCGTCTGGGCATCCATGAAGGAAATATCTTCCGCTACCACCAGGCCCGGAGAAATACGAGAAATTATCAGGTGGATCTGGAGACTTTACAGTATGACATCCTCTACGGTGAGCAGTATGTCTATGGCGGAGAGAGTCCATATAAGCGCACAGATATGAGAATGGGTATGCATGACACGGAATTCACAGAAGTGCGGGCAGATGCCAGCGTGGAGGGCAGTTATTATATCATCGGCGATTATTTCACTCCATCCACAGAAATTCAGATCAATGGGGAGTGGGTGGATACCAATTATCTGGATACGAAGACCCTTCTGATTACTGGACAGAATCTGACGGATTATGACAGGATCTGTGTGGTCCAGAGAAGTAACAGTTCCACCAGAAAAGCGCTGACGAGGACGAACAACCGCCTGTATTACGCAGTGAAGAGCGAGAATCCGGGAATTCTGAATTTTGACAGCGAAGATTCTTAGAAGGAGAGAATCTGCAGTTGCTGTCGTATAAAATCTTACGATTAGGACTGGACATCTATCACCACTATATTATAATGTAAAGGAAGCCGCTGCCCCTTCTGGGAAGCTGCCCGGAGGGGGAGGCAGGCTATTACATTAGGATAAAGTGGTGATATTTTTGAATTATGAAGAAGCGGTAGCTTATATTGATGAAACCCCGAAATTTACGACTAAGAACAGTCTGGAACATACAAGAGAGTGTCTGCGAAGACTTGGAAATCCCCAGGATTCTTTCCAGGTGATTCATGTGGCAGGGACGAATGGAAAGGGAAGTACCTGCGCTTTTCTGGCTTCCATGCTGCGGGAGGCGGGATATTCCTGCGGGCTGTTCACATCTCCCCATCTGGTGAAGATTAATGAACGGTTCCAGATTGATGAGATACCTGTGGAAGACAAGCTTTTTCTTCAAGCTTTCCAAAGAGTGAAGGAACTGGCAGATGAATTGACTTCCCAGGGAATCCATCATCCGACCTATTTTGAGATGCTGTTTCTGATGGGAATGCTGATTTTCAAGGAGGCAGGTGTGGACTATGTGGTTCTGGAGACCGGACTGGGAGGCAGGCTGGATGCCACCACATCCATAGAGAATCCGATGGCCTGCGTCATTACTTCGATCAGTATGGATCACATGGAGTATCTGGGGAATACGTTAGAAGAGATTGCCGGGGAGAAAGCGGGAATCATTGTCCCGGGCGTGCCGGTGATTTTTGATGGAAATCACCAGGCGGCGCAGGTGATTCGAGACCGGGCGAAGGAACTGGGAAGTCCCTGCTATGAGATTTGTGAGAAGGACTGCAAAGTTCTTGAAAATACGAGAGAGGGAATTGCCTTCTCCATGGAAGAGGAAAGTTTTAAAGATACAGTTTTCCGGATTCCATTCGTGGCCCGCTATCAGGTGATGAATGCGGCGCTGGCTCTGAAGACCATGGAAGTGCTGAGAAAGAGTTTTACCTATACCACGGAAGATTTGAGACGTGGAATTGCCCGAACGCGCTGGCAGGGAAGGATGGAGACGGTTCTGCCCGGTGTGATTGTGGACGGAGCACACAATGAGGATGGCGTGAGACGGTTTGTGGAGACGGCCAAACATTTTCAGGAAGAGGCGAAGATCACATTACTGTTCTCCGCGGTCGCAGACAAGGACTATCCGGATATGATCCGGGAAATCTGTGAAGCGATCCGTCTGGAAAACGTGGTGACCACGCAGATTGACGGCTACCGGGTTGTGCCGGCAGAGGATCTGGCAGAGATCTTTCGTCAGAATGGCTGCCAGAATGTGACAGCGAAGCCGGATATTCCAGCCGCTCTTGAGGAAGCGCTGGAGAGAAAGGAAGATGGAATTTTATTCTGCGTCGGCTCCCTGTATCTGGTCGGCGCGGTCAAAGGTGAGATTAGGAGAAGAGCGCATGATTAATTATGAAGAGGAACTGAAGAAGTTTAAACCGGTCCAGGAAGCGGCAGATGTGGAAGGGACGGTTTACAGCCGGGATATGACGGATATGATGGATTTGATGAAAGAGATACTCAAAGAGACAAATCCGGGAGTGCGCAGGAAGTGAGAAGGAGAACTGCATGAATTGTATTAACTGTGGAGCGCTTCTGACCGATGAGGATTACTGCGGGCACTGCGGATTTCATGTGTTGGTTCAGAAGAAAGCGTATTATTTGTCAGATGTTTACTACAATCTGGGATTAGAGAAAGCCGGGATCCGGGATTTGTCCGGCGCGGTGGATTATCTTCAGATGAGTCTGGCATTTAATAAAAATAATATACAGTCCAGAAATCTGCTGGGGCTTATTTATTTTGAGACAGGCGAGACGGCGGCAGCTCTCAGCGAGTGGATTCTCAGCAAGAACCTGCGCCCGGTGAATAACCTGGCGTCGGAATATCTCGATAAGGTTCAGGCAAATCTGAATAAGCTGGAGGCACTCAATGAGTCTATGCGCAAATATAATCAGGCGCTGGCAATGTGCCAGGAAGGCCATGAGGATGTGGCGGCCATTCAGCTGAAGAAGATTCTGTCTCAGAATCCGAAGCTGGTCAAAGGTTATCAGCTGCTGGCGTTGATTCAGATTAAGCATCAGTCTTACGGGAGAGCCAGAAGGACGCTGCGCAAGGCGATCCGGATTGACCGGGAGAATACCACGACTCTGCGCTTTCTGCGGGAAGTGGATGAACAGACGGGCGTGACAACCCGTCTGGATGCGAGGAGCAGACGGGGCAGACAGGAGGAATCCGGGGATGAGGAGAATAAGAGTATCGCTTACCGCTCAGGCAATGATGTGGTGATTCAGCCCCTGGCTTACCGGGAGAACACGATGATGGGAACCTTGATTCACATGGGAGTGGGATTCCTGGCGGGAATTGCGGCATTATGGTTCCTGGCAGTTCCGGCAATCCGGCAGGGAATCTACCGGGAGGCCAACGAACAGATTGTGGATTACAGCGATTCCCTGGCCAGTCAGAGTGCACAGCTTAGCCGTGCCCAGAGTGAGCTGGCCCAGTCAGATTCCAATGCCCAGGAGACGCAGACGAAGATGACCCAGGTTCAGAGATCCAGTGAGAGCTACGAGGCTCTCCTGGCGGCTTATCAGGCGTACCGGGATGAGGATATGGATACGGCTGCCTTGGAGATACAGAAGGTCTATGTGTCCACACTGTCAGACAGTGCCAGGGATATCTACACAGCGATCAGTAATGAGACGGGAGTGGACGGTATCACTGAGGAAGAGGAAAAGGCTGAGGACGGAGAGAGCGGAGAAAATTCCCCGGGCGATGAGGATGGAACCGGGCAGGAAGAATCCGGGTATGACGACTATGGAGATTATGACGCCACCTACCAGGACGACGGAAGTGACTGGGACGGAAGCGAAGAGAATTAAAAACAGATTGAAATAACGAAAGAGGAACCTCGAAATAGGGGCTGCTGTCTGCGGACGGCAGCTTCTTTGTTTTTTTACTGAAGAAGCAAAGAGAGAAAAATGTCGGAAATCATAGAATAAAAAAAGAAAAAAAGGGGAGAATAAAATGGATCAGAGGTTTCAGATTGGAGATGCGGTTTTGACAGTCAGTCTGCCGGCGGAGCTGGATCATCCCAATGCGGAAGAGATCAGCCAGGAGATTGATCAGATACTTCAGGGAGAATATATTCGAGGGATTGTGTTTGACTTTGCTCAGACAACATTTATGGACAGCTCCGGTATCGGTATGATTATGGGGCGCTATAAAGCCCTGGGTATGAGGGCGGATTCCATCCGGGCAATCCGGGTGAGTTCCCGGATCGAGAGGATTCTCAAGTTATCCGGCATACACAAAGTCATGAAAATCTGCAGCAGGAAAGATCAGGAGGATGGGAAAGGAGAGGATTATGGTGCAGACAAATGAAATGCAGATCGAATTCGATGCCAGATCCTGCAATGAGGGGTTTGTGCGTGTGTCAGTGGCGGCATTTTGCACCCAGCTGAATCCCACTTTGGAAGAAGTGGCGGATATCAAGACAGCCGTGTCAGAGGCTATCACGAATGCAATGATACATGGATACGGGGGTGAGGTACATAAGATATGGGTGAAGTGCCGAATACAGGGAAAGGAATTCTGTATCGATGTGATTGACCATGGAGTGGGGATCGCGGATATCGAGAAAGCCATGGAACCCATGTTTACCACCAGACCGGAACTGGAGAGGTCTGGGATGGGATTCGCGTTTATGGAAGCGTTTATGGATGAGCTCTGGGTGGAATCCACTGTGGGAGAGGGTACTACCGTTCATATGAAAAAGCGCATCGGGAGGTGAAGATGGAACATACTCTTGCTTTGATCGAACGTGCGCACCAGGGGGATAAAGAGGCAAGAGACCTTATTTTTCAGGAAAACATAGGGCTCGTCTGGAGTATTGTGAAGCGGTTTCAGAACCGGGGAGTGGACCTGGAGGACTTGTTCCAGATCGGAAGCATCGGGCTTTTAAAAGCAGTGGATAAGTTTGACACATCTTATGAGGTGAAATTTTCCACCTACGCAGTTCCCATGATTTCCGGCGAAATCAAGCGCTTTCTGCGGGATGACGGGATGATAAAAGTCAGCCGGTCCCTGAAAGAAACCTGCTATAAAGCATATCTAGCCAGAGAAAAACTGGAGAAGAAGATGGGCAGAGATCCCCAGATTCAGGAGATGGCAAAAGAGATTGGAATTCCGGAGGAAGAGCTGATTCAGGCTCTGGATTCCAGCGCGGAGATCGAATCTTTGCAGAAGACGATCTATCGCGGAGAGGGGAATGATATCTGCCTTTTGGATAAACTGGAAGAGAAAAGGGACCGTCAGGAGGAATCGCTGAACCGGATCTTACTGGAAGAGATTCTGGGCAGCCTGAGCCCTCAGGAGAGACAGCTGATCTACATGAGATATTTTCAGGAGCGGACACAGACAGAGATTGCGGGGGAACTGGGAATCTCCCAGGTTCAGGTATCCAGAATGGAGAAAAAAATTCTGAAAAGATTGAGAGAACAAATATAATCCACCGGTTATAAAAAAGAAAAGTTTAGACATAATAAGAGTATGCCTTGATCTGATACGGCAGAAAAAATATCCGGAGGCAGATATGAGTGACACATTATATATTCAGATTGAAAAGAATGTAAAAGTCCATCATCCCCATGTATATCTGCAGGACATCGCTCAGCTGAGCTGCAGCAATGCCAAAGTGTTAAACCGATGCAGAGTTCTCCCGGTGGTGAATCTGCAGCCGGGAAAACCGGGGCGGTATGTATTGTCTGCGGTGGATCTGGTGGAGTTGATTCAGAAAAAAGAAGAGAATCTGGATATCTGTACCATCGGAGAATCTTCCTTCCTGGTGAGTTACTGTGAAGAGGGAACAAAGAGCAGAATCTGGGATTGGGTGAAGACAGCGGTGATCTGTATGGCTACTTTTTTCGGAACCGCGTTCGCGATCATGTCCTTCAACAACGATGTGGATGTGACAACACTGTTTGGACAACTCTACGAACAGGCCACAGGGATGAAATCGGACGGCTTCACAATACTGGAGATTACTTATTCTCTGGGAATCGGAGCCGGGGTTTTGTTTTTTTTCAACCATTTCGGAAGGATGAAGCTCACAAAAGATCCCACTCCCATGCAGATACAGATGAGAGTGTACGAAGAAGACATGGATGATACCATCATTGAGGAGGCGTCCAGGGGAAAGGAGCAATAGATGGCAGAACAGATTTTTCTGGGTATCCTGGGTCTGTGCGCAGGCTTTACCGTTTCCAGCGGAATTGCCGGACTGATCATCGGTCTGTCCATCATTCCCAGATACGCCGGGATCACACACACGGCAGAACATATTCTGCTCTATGAAGATTTCACGATTTTGGGGGTAATCCTGGGCAATATTGTGGTTGTTTTCGGACTGCGGATCCCTGTGGGAGTTGTGGGACTTGCCCTGTTTGGGTGGTTTGCCGGAATTTTCATGGGAAGCTGGATTCTGGCTCTGGCGGAGATGGCAAAAGTCTTTCCGGTATTGGCCGGCAGGGTACGCCTCAGACAGGGAATGCCGTGGATCATTGTCAGTGTGGCGGCGGGAAAACTGCTGGGCGCATTGTATTTCTTTTATAAAGGATGGTGAAAACATGCAGGAAATGACAAAAGAAGAGAAAGAACAAAAGGCAAAGGAATATGAGCAGTATGTCAGCAAAGTGACTCCGAAACACAGTCTTCCCCTCAACATGGGAAAGGCCTTTCTGGTGGGCGGGATCATCTGCATGCTGGGTCAGGGGATTCTGAATGTGGCCAAGTCTTACGGAGCAGATTCCCAGACAGCGGGTTCCTGGTGTTCACTGATTCTGATTTTCGCAAGTGTCCTGTTGACGGGGCTGAATCTGTATCCGAAGCTGGGGAAATTTGCCGGTGCCGGTGCTTTGGTTCCCATCACTGGTTTTGCGAATTCGGTGGCTGCCTCGGCCATCGAATATCAGAAAGAAGGCCAGGTGTTTGGGATTGGGTGTAAGATCTTCACTATTGCGGGACCGGTGATTCTGTACGGAATTTTCAGTTCCTGGGTGCTGGGAGTCTTGTTTTGTCTTCTGAGATGGATGGGGGTGTTGGGATGAATCAGATGCGAGGAGAACAGAGTATCTGTTTTGAACAGCCGGTTCCGATCCTGAGCAGTGCCTCCGTGGTAGGGAAAAAAGAAGGGGAAGGTCCCCTTGGTTCTTGTTTTGACTGTATTCAGGAAGACCCTACTTTCGGGGAAGATAACTGGGAAAGTGCTGAGAGTGCCATGCAAAAAGAGGTTATGGAGAGGGCACTGGCCAAGGCAGGAATCCGCAAAGAAGATCTGAGAATGATTTTCAGCGGGGATCTGCAGGCACAGTCGGTGGCCTCCTCCTTCGGTCTGCAGGAGCTGGGAAGACCGGTTTATCAGCTCTACGGAGCCTGTTCCACCATGGGAGAGGCCCTGGGACTTGCGGCGATGGCCGTGGCAGGCGGGTATGCCCTCTATGCGGGGGCAGTCACCTCCAGCCATTTTGCCAGTGCCGAGAAAGAATTCCGCTTTCCTCTGGAATATGGAAATCAGAGACCGCTGTCCGCCACCTGGACGGTCACGGGCAGCGGAGCCTGTATTCTGGGAGGCGGCAAAAAGAAGGCTGCGGTCACCGGAGTCACCTCCGGGCGGATCATCGATTACGGGTATAAAGATTCCCTGAATATGGGGGCATGCATGGCACCGGCGGCCTGCGATACGATTTGCCATAACCTGCGGGATTTCGGGTACGGACCTGAGGAGTATGACCAGATTATAACGGGAGATCTGGGGGAGGTGGGGCAGACCATTCTTCTGGATCTGCTGAGAAAAGAAGGGATTGACCTTGAAGGGAGACATTCTGACTGCGGGCTTCTGATTTTTGACAATGAGAAGCAGGACACCCACTCCGGGGGAAGCGGATGTGGATGTTCCGCGGCAGTGTTTGCCTCCTACATTCTCCCTAAGATTGAGCGGGGAGAATGGAAAAAAGTGCTGTTTCTTCCGACGGGAGCACTCCTGTCGAAGGTATCTTATAACGAAGGCCGCACGATTCCCGGGATTGCGCAGGGAGTCATTGTGGAATGTCTGGAGGAGAGATGATGGATTATTTCAATGCATTCTGGGTGGGAGGACTGATCTGTGCCCTGGTTCAGATTCTTCTGGATCGGACGAAGCTGATGCCGGGGAGGATCATGGTACTTCTGGTCTGTACGGGAGTGGTCTTAAGTTTTCTCGGTGTCTACCAGCCGCTGCTGGATTACGCGGGAGCGGGGGTGAGCGTTCCTCTGATCGGTTTTGGAAACATCCTCTGGAGAGGAGTGGAGCAGGCGGTCCTGCAGCATGGAATTCTGGGATTGTTCATGGGAGGATTTCAGGCCTGTGCAGTGGGAGTCTCAGCCGCGCTGATCTTTTCCTATCTGGCCAGTCTGGTCTTCAAGCCCAAGATGAAAGAATAAATGTATGGGAAGTCCAAAGAGGCTTCCCTTTTTGCGTTGGCGCATGGAGGAGCTGTGAGAGGAAAGACTTTGACCGCGCGGAAAAGAACTGTACATTTTACAAGCCTGATAGTATAATGTACAAAGATAGAGCATCAACTTGACAGAATATAGGAGGAAGTCGTATGCTGAATGAGTTTACCCGCATGGAAATGCTGGTGGGAGATGAAGGAATCAGAAAACTGAGTTCAGCGAAAATTGCTGTGTTTGGCCTGGGCGGAGTGGGGTCTTATGTGGCAGAAGCTCTTGCGCGCTGCGGCGTGGGATGTCTGACACTGGTAGACCACGATACGGTATCTGTGACGAACATCAACCGGCAGCTGTATGCGCTGCATTCCACAGTCGGCAGGGCTAAGGTACAGGTGGCAAAGGAGAGAATCCGTGATATCAACGAGGATATCCTGGTTCATATTTATGAGACATTTTACAATGAAGATACGGCGGATATGTTTGATTTCCGTATGTTTAATTATGTGGTGGATGCCATTGACACGGTGTCCTCTAAGCTTCTGCTCATTGAGAATGCCAAGAAATTCCAGGTGCCGATCATCTCATGTATGGGAACAGGGAATAAGCTGGATCCTTTCCGCTTCGAGATTACGGATATTTCCAAGACCAGTGTGTGTCCGCTGGCAAAGGCAGTGCGCACAGAACTTCGCAAACGTGGAATCAAGAAGGTAAAGGTCCTGTACTCAAAAGAGAAGCCCATCCCGATTCAGGAGGAGACAGTGGAGACCAAAGGAACATCCAGGCGCCCGGTGCCCGGCAGTATTTCTTTTGTCCCTGCTGTGGCCGGACTGCAGATCGCGGGGGAAGTTGTGCGCGATATTTTGCAGATTCAGAAAAATAAGAGATAGAAAGAGGAAAGAATTTTGAGAGAAGAAATAAAGAAGCAGTTTTGTGAGATTCTGGGCAGTGAACAGGTGATGATTGATGAACCTATGAGCTGTCACACGACGTTTCGCATCGGCGGACCGGCAGAGTATTTTGTGTGTCCGCGTACCGTGCAGGAAGTGCAAAAGACGATTCAGATTTGTCTCGAAAATCAGATCCCCTATTTTATTTTGGGAAATGGAAGCAACCTTCTGGTGAGCGACCATGGATATCAAGGTGTGATTATTCAGCTGTTTAAAAATATGAATCAGATCACGGTGGAGAAAGACTGCATCCGGGCGCAGGCGGGAGCCCTGTTGTCCTCCATAGCGAAGCAGGCACTCGCCTGCGGACTTGCCGGATTCGAATTTGCCGGGGGGATTCCCGGAACTTTAGGCGGCGCAGTGGTGATGAATGCGGGAGCTTACGGAGGAGAGATGAAAGATGTGCTCGACTGCGTGACCGTGCTGAACCAGGAGCAGGAGCTGGTAACGATTCCTGTCAGTGAGATGAAGATGGGATATCGGACCAGTATTGTGAAAGAGAAAGGTTATACTGTGCTGGAAGCGGTATTGAGACTGAATCCGGCAGATGAGGAGGAGATACGGGAGAAGATGAGAGATTTCACCCAGAGACGGGTCTCCAAGCAGCCGCTGGATCTTCCCAGCGCGGGAAGCACATTCAAGCGCCCGGAGGGATATTTTGCCGGCAAGCTGATTATGGATGCGGGACTGCGGGGATACCGTGTGGGCGGAGCTCAGGTATCGGAGAAACACTGCGGTTTCGTTGTGAATACTGACCACGCCACGGCACAAGATGTGCGGCAGCTGATGCAGGATGTGTCAGACAGGGTGTGGGAGAAATTCCATGTGAGACTGGAGCCGGAAGTGAAATTTTTAGGAGATTTTTCGACGGGAGAGTAAGAGACATGCGTTTTGTGATTGTGACTGGAATTTCTGGTGCAGGAAAGAGTACTGCACTTAAATTTTTGGAGGATGCACAGTATTTCTGTGTGGATAATCTGCCGATTCCATTGCTGGAGAAGTTTGCTTCCATGACACTGAGCATGAATTCCGAAGAGATACGGAATGTGGCACTTGGTGTGGATGTGCGCAGCGGACAGCAGCTTGGAGATCTGGAATCCATACTGGAGAAGATGAGACACCAGGGATATCAGTTTGAGATTCTGTTTTTGGATGCCTCGGATGAGGTTCTGATTAAGCGGTACAAAGAAAGCCGCCGGAATCATCCGCTGGCGCCCGACGGGCGTGTGGACGAAGGGATCCAGCTGGAGAGGAAGAAGCTGGAGTTTCTGCGCAACCAGGCGGATTATGTGATTAACACATCCAGAATGCTGACGCGGGAGCTGAAAAAAGAGATTATCCGAATCTTTGTGGATGACAAGGAATTTCACAGTCTGATGGTCTCTGTGGTATCTTTCGGATTTAAATATGGGATTCCCAGTGACGCAGATCTGGTTTTTGATGTGCGTTTTCTGCCGAATCCTTATTATATCGATGAACTGCGCCATCTGACGGGAGAAGACCAGCCGGTCTTCGATTATGTGATGGGATGTGATACGGCGAAAATTTTCGCGGACAAGCTGGAAGATATGATTCGTTTCCTGATTCCCAATTATGTGAACGAGGGGAAAAACAGCCTGGTTATCGGGATTGGATGTACGGGCGGCAAACATCGTTCTGTCACATTGGCGCGGGAGTTGTTCCACCGCCTGGCCAGCCACGCCGATTATGGACTCAGAATTGAGCACAGAGATCTGCAGAAGGATACTCTGCGTAAGAAAAATCAGGAGTAGGTGAGCGAAAATGTCTTTTTCCAGCCAGGTGAAGGAAGAGATTTCAAGGCACTGGAGCACGGCAAGACACTGCCAGATTGCCGAGTTGGCGGCAATTCTCGGGATGAATGGACACGTCCAGAAGAATCCAGAGGGGAAATGGTCCCTCGTTTTTCAATCGGAAAATGAAGTTGTTGTCAGAAAGTGCTTTACATTATTGAAAAAAACATTTAATATAGAGAGAGAAATTCGCATTCGGCCACACATGAGTCTGAATAAAGGAAATGTGTACCTGATTTGTCTTGAAAATCCCGCTGAAACGAGGAAGGTCCTGCAGGGAATCAAAGCAATTGGGCTGGATGGGAACATTTCAAGTCAGTCAGTTCGAGTTGATCCCATTGTGTATCAGAAGAATTGCTGCAAGAGAGCGTTTATCCGGGGGAGTTTTCTGGCCTCTGGCTCGATCAGCGACCCGGAGAAATTTTACCATTTTGAGATTGTCTGTTCCACACAGGAGAAAGCAGAGCAGATTCAGCAGGTGATTGCCAGTTTTGACATCGATGCCAAGATCGTGGTGCGCAAGAAATCGTATGTTGTGTACATCAAAGAAGGGGCGCAGATCGTGGAGATTTTAGGCATTATGGAGGCTGGCCTGGCTTTGATGAATCTGGAGAATATACGGATCCTCAAGGAGATGCGCAATTCTGTGAACCGTAAGGTCAACTGTGAGACAGCCAATATCAATAAGACGGTGAGCGCGGCAGTGAAACAGATTGAGGACATTCGTCTGATTGAGGAAAAGAGGGGCTTGGGGAGTTTGAATCCCGGACTGGAGCAGATTGCCAGACTGAGGTTGGAGTATCCTGAGGCTACTTTGAAAGAATTGGGTGAAATGCTTTCCCCCGCAGTAGGAAAGTCTGGAGTGAATCACCGCTTAAGAAAGTTAAGTATTCTGGCGGAAGAACTCAGGGGGAATAAGGAGGAATTGTTATGATTAAAAAACCAGTAAAGATTAACTTATCCACGGGATTAGAAGCAAGACCGGTGGCACAGCTGGTTCAGGTGGCAAGCCAGTACAACAGTGAGATCCACGTAAAAGTGGGTGAGAAAAAAGTGAATGCAAAGAGTATTATGGGCATGATGACTTTAGGCTTGGATGCCGGGGAAGAGGTTACTTTGTTGGTGAATGGCGAGGACGAAGAGGCCGCCATGAACAGCATTGAGAAATACCTGAGCAATCGTTAGGCGGTTTTACATAATGGGAGAGAAAAAGGCTTTGAGAAAGGATTGGGTTCTCAGAGCCTTTTTGAATGTGCCTTCATACGTTTTTTGCCCGGAACCAGTGTGTGTAGGTATCTTCAAATCCCAGAGAAGTGTAAAGATTTTTGGCAGAAAAATTATCGGGAACTACCTGCAGATAGGCTCTTTTTGCGCCTTTGGCGATTCCGGCTTTCAGGATTTCCTGGCAGATGGAACGGCCCAGATGCTGACGGCGGTATCCGGCGTCCACGTTGATCGCATAGAGGCCGATGTGATCCCGGTCCAGAATTCCAAGCCCGATTGCGCGAATCTTTCCATCGATGGGGATGGAGGCGACAATGGTCTTTTTGGGAATGGCGGCGTACATGGTGGGGACAATGCGCCGGTGGATGGGGTTGGTGGTGTTTTTCAAGTCGAAAAGCGTCTCCAGCCATTGCGGTGTGATCTTGGATGAGATCTCTACCTTATTATCCGTGGGGCGATAAGCGAAACGATTTAAATCCATGGATTTCACTTCGGTCACATGTTCCACCTGGTAGCCGAGTTCTTCCAGCATGGGATCAAAGGCAGCAGGGAGAAGGGGTGTGATTTTGAAGATACAAGGTGTGTTCCAGTAATGGTAGATCTCCTCACAGTATTTGATTTTTTCCTCAAAAGGCAGGGAGGAAGGGCCGATCTGCTCCACACAGTTTGTGCGGTGTGTATAGAAATAGGAAAAACGCAGAATCCAGCCGTCATAAATCTGCATCTGGTGGGAAGGCCAGGCATTGAGGGAGAGATCTTCGATTGTTTTTATATAATCTATCATATTCATTACCTCCGATTTTTCCTATTATATTGTGCTTTGCCCGGAAAGACAAGATCAAAATCAGAAATTTGTCTGTTGAAAGATTTCATTTACATCTGGGAATTTAAATGGTAAAATGGAAAATATCTATGGAAGTATATAAGAAACATAAAAAACAAGGAGCGTGTGTGATGTCTAAAGTTTTGAAGTTTATTGTGCATCTGGTGATTTTCTGCACAATTATCAGTGTTTTGGCCTTGACGATTCCGCAGTTTTTCGGCGTATATACAGCGATCAATGATGGAACCTATGAAGATACCAATCTTCCAATGGGATCTGTGACCTACGCAAAAGAGGCGTCTTTGAAATCTCTGACCAGGGGGGATTCCATTCTTGTACAGAACCAGGGAAATGTATACCGGTATTATGTACAGAATATTGATGTGGAAGGGAAGACCTGTACGGTTGTGAATTCTGCCTCCTCCAGCGGAGATGAGATTCACGTGGCGGTCAAGAGTACGGTGCCGAAGGTTGTGATCACGGTCGGAGTGATCGGTTATCTGGCGGCAGCGACGAAAAGTATAGAAGGGATTGTGATTCTGGGTCTTGCGGTTCTGTTCCTGATTATTCTGTATGTGATTGCGGAGATCTGGAAGAAATCGCCCAAGGATGAGTACGAAGACGGGGGAGAAGGTCCTGCTCTGAAGTCCAAGAAGGAATTGAGAAGGGAAGAGAAGGAGAGAGCCCGTCAGTTAAAGGAAGAAGAGCGGGAGATCAGAGCTCAGGATAAGGCGAACAAAAAGCGGAAGAAGAAAAAAACCGGCGGCTTCGTGGATGAAATCTATGAGGACGAGCTGGAACTGGAACCTGAGATAGAAGAAGAGCCTGTCATGAGCGCGGCCAGTGAAGCTCATGAGGAGCTGCGCAAAGAAGTCAGCGCTGCCATCGGCGAGGAGCTGACGGAGTATCCGCAGGAAGATTTTGTGCAGGAACTGCAGGCGGAGGAATCGGTTGTGGAGGAAGCCGCACCGGAGAGCCAGACGGACGAAGAGGAAACACCTCCGGAGGAGACCATCAGAAAGAGAGCTATGCCGATCTGGAGCGCGGAGGAGCTGGCGAAGAAGGCGAAGGAGTCCGGGGATGAGCCGACAGTCTTTGAAGATGAGATTGCAAAGGTGACATTCTTTGACTACTCAGAGATTATTTCCGGAAATGCCCAGGAGAAGCAGGAATCCTGATAGGAGCTCTCCCCGTGTTCACTGTGAGAGGTGGACACGGGGAGTTTTTATTTTACTATTATTATAGGAAACTTTATCCCTGTGAAACGGAAACACTCTGCCGCGGGCGGAGAATTCTGTGAGAAAGGATTCTTTACAGTTTGTACAAAAAAAAGTGCAAAATTTGTGAAAAAATCCTTGCATTTTTTTGGAAGGTCATGTATACTCATAGATGCTGTGACATTGATAGCGATGAAGCGTGAGGTTGCTGCCCGCATGTGGCAGGTTTTCCGTGGAGCGAATGTCAAGTTAGGAAACTGACGACAAGTCACTGTACAAGTTCAGAAGTCTACAGAGAGTGTGGAAATGTTGTGTGTGGAAGTTAGGACACACACGGAGATGTGTACAGTCACCGCTTGTCGTACTGATAATAAGTGCGAAAAGGAGGCGGCTTTTTTTATGGCAAGTCAAGTAATGAGAATCACATTGAAGGCATATGATCATCAACTGGTGGATGCATCTGCGAAAAAAATTATCGATACTGTAAAGAAAAACGGAGCAATGGTGAGTGGACCGGTACCTCTTCCCACAAAGAAAGAAGTGGTAACCATTCTGAGAGCGGTTCACAAATATAAATATTCCAGAGAGCAGTTCGATCAGAGAACTCACAAGAGACTGATTGATATCATGGCACCGACACAGAAGACTGTGGATGCGCTTTCCCGTCTGGAAATGCCTGCAGGTGTTCACATTGACATCAAAATGAAAAATAAAAAATAAGTTAAACAACACTATATGATTACCGCATGGTAATCCGCTATAAGGAGGAAAATAAAATGAAAAAAGCTATTTTGGCTACCAAAGTCGGCATGACTCAGATCTTCAACGATGAGGGTGTGCTGATCCCAGTTACTGTATTACAGGCTGGACCTTGTGTGGTAACACAGGTGAAGACAGAGGAAAATGATGGTTACAGCGCAGTGCAGGTTGGCTACATGGACAAGAGAGAAAAGCTTGTCAACAAGCCAATGAAAGGCCATTTTGACAAAGCTGGCGTATCCACAAAGAGATTCGTAAGAGAGTTCAAACTGGACAACGCAGCTGAATATGAATTGGGCCAGGAGATTAAAGTGGATGTCTTTGAGGCAGGAGATCACATCGACGCAACAGCAATCTCCAAAGGTAAAGGATATCAGGGTGCAATCAAGAGACACGGACAGTCCAGAGGACCTATGGCTCACGGTTCTAAATATCATCGTCACGCAGGTTCCAACGGTGCGGCATCTGATCCGAGCAAGGTATTTAAAGGAAAGAAAATGCCAGGACAGATGGGTAACAAACAGATCACTGTTCAGAACCTGGAAGTTGTTCGTGTAGATGCAGAAAATAATTTACTGTTGGTAAAAGGTGCTGTTCCAGGACCTAAGAAATCTTTAGTGACCGTTAAAGAGACAGTAAAGTCCTTATAATAAGAAAGGAGGAGCACTAAGAGATGGCAAACGTATCAGTTTATAATATGGAAGGCAATGAAGTTGGAACAATGGAGCTGAACGATGCGGTATTTGGTGTGAAAATCAATGAGCATCTGGTTCATCTGGCTGTTGTTCGTCAGCTTGCAAATAAACGTCAGGGTACTCAGAAAGCAAAAACCCGTTCCGAAGTAAGCGGCGGCGGAAGAAAACCGTGGAGACAGAAAGGAACTGGCCATGCAAGACAGGGTTCCATCCGCGCACCACAGTGGACAGGCGGTGGAGTTGTATTTGCTCCGGTACCAAGAGATTACAGTGTGAAAATGAACCGCAAGGAGAGAATCGCTGCACTGAAGTCAGCGCTCACCGCAAAGGTTCAGGACAACAAATTGATCGTTGTGGACGATCTGAAAATGGATACCATTAAGACAAAGAATATGCAGAACGTGCTGAACAATCTGAAAGCTGAGAAAGCACTGGTTGTTATGCCGGCGGTTGATCAGAATGTGGTACTGTCTGCTAGAAATATTCCGGAAGTTCAGACCGCGACTGTGAACACAATCAATGTGTATGATGTGATGAGACACAAAACTCTGGTTCTGACCAAGGATGCAGTAGCTTCAATCGAGGAGGTGTACGCATAATGGCAGCGATTAAATATTATGATGTAATTCAGAAGCCAGTGATCACTGAGAAGAGTATGAACGCAATGGGTGAGAAGAAATACACTTTCCTGGTACACCCGGAAGCAAACAAGGCTCAGATCAAAGAGGCTGTTGAGAAAATGTTCGAGGGAACAAAAGTAAAAAGCGTCAACACCATGAACATGAATGGTAAGAAAAAAAGACGTGGAATGACAGTTGGAAAAACTGCTAAGACCAAGAAAGCAATCGTAGCTCTGACAGAGGACAGCAAAGACATCGAGATCTTTGAGGGACTGTAAGAAGCGGATGCCCATGAATGATGGGCGATGGTACGGTACGATTCACAGAATTATTGCGTGAAAGGAGCAGAAAAATGGGAATTAAAACCTATAATCCATATACTCCGTCCAGAAGACATATGACAGGATCTGATTTTTCTGAGATTACCAAGACAACTCCTGAGAAATCTTTGGTAGTATCCCTGAAAAAGAATTCTGGACGTAACAATCAAGGTAAAATCACAGTGAGACACCGCGGCGGCGGAAGCAGAAGAAAATACAGACTGGTTGATTTCAAGAGAAGAAAAGATGGTATTCCTGCAACAGTTACAGCAGTTGAGTACGATCCGAACAGAACAGCAAACATCGCTCTGATCTGCTATGCAGACGGCGAGAAAGCATATATCCTGGCACCAGAAGGACTGAAAGTCGGCATGAAGATTATGAACGGACCGGAAGCAGAGGTTCGTGTTGGTAACTGCCTGCCGCTGTCTGAGATTCCGGTTGGTACCATGATTCACAATGTTGAGATGCATCCGGGAAAAGGCGGACAGTTGGTTCGTTCCGCTGGAAACGGTGCACAGCTGATGGCTAAAGAGGGTAAATACGCAACACTTCGTCTTCCTTCTGGTGAGATGAGAATGGTTCCGATCGTTTGCCGTGCTTCCATCGGTGTTGTTGGAAATGGTGATCACAACCTGATCAACATTGGTAAAGCAGGACGTAAACGTCACATGGGAATCAGACCTACCGTTCGTGGTTCTGTTATGAACCCCAATGACCATCCACACGGTGGTGGTGAAGGTAAGACTGGTATCGGACGTCCGGGTCCATGTACTCCATGGGGCAAACCTGCTCTGGGTCTGAAGACCAGAAAGAAAAATAAACAGTCCAACAAGTACATCGTAAGAAGAAGAGATGGAAAAGCATTAGCAAAATAATAGGAGGTTAGAACATGGCTCGTTCATTGAAGAAAGGACCTTTCGCAGACGCTAGTTTGTTAAAAAAGGTAGATGCGTTAAACGCAGCAAACGATAAAACAGTTATTAAGACCTGGTCACGTCGTTCTACCATCTTCCCATCATTCGTGGGACATACCATTGCGGTTCACGATGGAAGAAAACATGTGCCGGTATATATCACAGAAGATATGGTCGGACACAAACTTGGTGAGTTCGTGGCAACCAGAACTTACAGAGGCCACGGAAAAGACGAGAAAAAATCAGGCGTTCGTTAATCGATTGAGTGTGTGAGAAAGGAGGATTTATCCAATGGCAAAAGGACATAGATCCCAAATAAAGAGATCCAGAAATGAGAACAATAGAGACACAAGACCATCTGCAAAACTGTCTTACGCAAGAATCTCCGTGCAGAAAGCTTGCTACGTATTAGACGTTATCCGCGGAAAAGACGTACAGACAGCACTTGGTATCTTAACATATAACCCAAGATATGCTTCCAGCGTATTGAAGAAATTACTGGAGTCCGCAATCGCAAATGCGGAGAACAACAACGGTATGAATGCGGAGAATCTTTACATCGCAGAGTGCTACGCAAACAAAGGACCTACGATGAAGAGAATTCAGCCGAGAGCTCAGGGAAGAGCTTACCGTATCGAGAAGAGAACAAGTCATATCACTATCGTGCTGGATGAGAGATAAGGAGGGAAAATATGGGACAGAAAGTGAACCCACATGGTCTTAGAGTCGGAGTGATCAAAGAATGGGATTCCAGATGGTATGCAGACAAAGAGTTCGCAGACTACCTGGTTGAGGACTATAACATCAGAACATTCCTGAAAAAGAAATTATATACAGCAGGTGTTTCCAAGATTGAGATCGAGAGAGCATCTGACAGAATCAAAATCATCATCTACACCGCTAAACCTGGTATCGTAATCGGAAAAGGCGGTTCTGAGATTGAGAAAGTAAAAGCAGAGTTAAAGAACTACACAGACAAGAAATTAATCGTTGATATCAAAGAAGTAAAGAGACCAGACAGAGACGCTCAGCTGGTAGCTGAGAATATCGCATTACAGTTGGAGAATCGTATCTCTTTCCGTAGAGCTATGAAATCCACCATGTCCAGAACTATGAAAGCTGGAGCAAAAGGAATCAAGACTGCAGTATCCGGACGTTTGGGCGGAGCTGATATGGCTCGTACCGAATTCTACAGCGAGGGAAATATTCCACTGCAGACACTTCGTGCAGACATCGATTACGGCTTCGCAGAGGCAGACACCACTTACGGAAAAGTTGGTGTGAAAGCTTGGGTTTACAATGGCGAAGTACTTCCAACAAAAGGAGCTAAGGAAGGGAGCGATAAATAATGTTAATGCCAAAAAGAGTAAAACGTCGTAAACAATTCCGTGGCTCCATGAGAGGTAAAGCCCTGAGAGGCAATAAAATCAATTACGGCGAATTCGGCCTTGTTGCCACTGAACCATGCTGGATCAGATCCAATCAGATTGAAGCAGCCCGTATTGCCATGACACGTTACATCAAGCGTGGCGGACAGGTTTGGATCAAGATCTTCCCGGATAAACCAGTAACAGCGAAACCAGCAGAAACACGTATGGGTTCCGGTAAAGGTTCCCTGGAATACTGGGTAGCAGTTGTTAAGCCAGGACGTGTAATGTTCGAAATTGCAGGCGTTTCCGAAGAGGTAGCCCGCGAGGCATTACGTCTTGCAATGCACAAGTTACCATGTAAATGCAAAATCGTTTCTCGTGCAGACTTAGAAGGCGGTGATAACAGTGAAAATTAATAAATTCGTAGAAGATTTAAGAACAAAATCAGCTACAGAGCTGAACGAAGAATTAGTAGCTGCTAAGAAGGAACTCTTTAACTTGAGATTTCAGAATGCAACCAATCAGCTGGACAACACCAGCAGAATTAAAGAGGTTCGCAGAAATATTGCCAGAATCCAGACAGTGATTGCTGAGCAGGCTAAGGAGGCATAATCGTGGAAAGAAATCTGAGAAAAACCCGTGTTGGCAAGGTAGTCAGCAATAAAATGGATAAGACGATTGTTGTTGCCATTGAAGACCATGTAAAACATCCTCTTTACAAAAAGATCGTAAAGAGAACCTATAAACTGAAAGCCCATGATGCAAACAATGAGTGCAGCATCGGTGATACCGTTCGAGTAATGGAGACAAGACCTCTGTCCAAGGACAAAAGATGGAGACTTGTGGAGATCGTTGAGAAAGTGAAATAATTGGATAAAGGTAAAAATCGTAAGGAGGAATACCAGTATGATTCAGCAGGAAAGCAGACTGAGAGTTGCTGATAATACCGGTGCAAAAGAAATCCTTTGCATCCGTGTTATGGGCGGTTCTACAAGAAGATATGCGAATATTGGTGACACCATCGTTGCTACGGTCAAAGATGCAACACCAGGCGGCGTTGTCAAAAAAGGTGATGTTGTAAAAGCAGTTGTTGTACGTAGCAAAAAAGGCGCACGCCGTAAAGATGGTTCTTATATTAAATTTGATGAAAACGCAGCAGTAATTATCAAGGATGACTTAACTCCGAGAGGAACACGTATCTTTGGACCGGTAGCCAGAGAGCTTCGTGAGAAAAAATTCATGAAAATCGTGTCCTTAGCTCCGGAAGTATTATAGGAGGGTGCGTATGTCAGCTATGAAAATTAAAAAAGGTGATACTGTCAAAGTGATCACTGGAAAAGATAAAGGCAAAGAGGGAAAAGTTCTCTCTGTAAACGTAAAAAACAGCACTGTTCTTGTTGAGAGCGTGAACATGATCACAAAACACGCAAAACCTTCTATGGCTAACACAGAAGGCGGAATCATCAACAAAGAGGCTCCAATTCATGTGTCAAACGTGATGGTGGTATCTGACGGAAAAGTCAGCCGCGTCGGCTTCAAGATGGACGGAGATAAGAAAGTGCGTTACGCAAAAGCAACCGGCAAAGTGCTCGATTAATTGAGAGAGGAGGCATAGAAACGTGAGTAGACTGAGAGACGCTTACAAGAATGAAATCATGGATGCCATGATGAAAAAATTCGGATATAAAAATATTATGGAAGTGCCAAAACTCGAGAAAATCGTTGTGAATATGGGTGTTGGTGAAGCGAAAGAAAACGCAAAACTTCTGGACGCTGCAATGGGTGATATGGAACTGATCACCGGACAGAAAGCCATTGCCACAAAGGCAAAGAAATCTGTCGCAAACTTCAAAATCAGAGAGGGTATGCCAATCGGCTGTAAAGTAACCTTGAGAGGCGAGAAAATGTATGAGTTCGCTGATCGTCTGATCAACCTGGCTCTGCCTCGAGTACGTGACTTCCGCGGTGTGAACCCGAATGCTTTTGACGGAAGAGGAAACTACGCTCTGGGAATCAAAGAACAGTTGATCTTCCCGGAAATTGAATATGATAAAGTCGACAAGGTAAGAGGTATGGATATCATTTTCGTTACCACAGCCAAAACCGACGAAGAAGCTCGTGAATTATTGACATTATTCAATATGCCATTTGCAAAGTAGGAATATAGGAGGAATTATTCATGGCTAACACAGCAATGAAAATCAAACAGCAGCGTAAACCGAAATATTCCACAAGAGAATATAACCGTTGCAGAATCTGCGGACGTCCACATGCATATCTGAGAAAATATGGTATCTGCAGAATTTGTTTCCGTGAGTTAGCATATAAGGGACAGATCCCGGGTGTAAAGAAAGCAAGCTGGTAGGCCGAAAGCAACTTAATGGCGCAAGCAAAAAGCGCAGCGCGGATTTAGTACGGCCCAACGTTTTGAATATAAAAAAGGAGGCAACCTTAAATGACAATGAGCGATCCGATTGCAGATATGCTTACAAGAATCCGTAACGCAAACACTGCAAAACACGATACGGTAGATGTACCTGCATCTAAAATGAAAATTGCGATTGCCAACATTCTTGTTGATGAAGGATATATTGCAAAATACGATCTTGTAGAAGACGGAAAATTCCAGACAATCCACATCACACTGAAATACGGTGAGGACAAGAATCAGAAGATCATCTCTGGTCTGAAGAGAATTTCCAAACCTGGTCTGCGTGTGTATGCAGGAAAAGATGAGCTGCCAAGAGTACTGGGCGGCCTGGGAATCGCTATTCTGTCCACCAATCAGGGTGTAATCACTGACAAAGAAGCAAGAAAACTGCAGGTTGGCGGTGAAGTATTAGCATTCGTTTGGTAGGCACTGAGCACTTAGCGAGTGCGAGCCTGAAGGCGAAGCATGGAATCAAGCATAGAAATACTGAAAACAGAGAGAATTCAAAAATTCTCTCCGACAATTTAAGTAAGGAGGAAGACGAAATGTCACGAATCGGCAGACTGCCAGTTGTGATTCCAGCAGGAGTGACTGTGGATATCACAGAAGACAATCACGTTACAGTAAAAGGCCCGAAAGGAACACTGGAGAAAGCACTTCCAGTGGAGATGGGTATCAAAGTAGAAGATGGTCATGTAGTGGTGACAAGACCAAACGATTTGAAGAGAATGAAATCCCTCCACGGTTTAACCAGAAGCCTTGTGCATAACATGGTCGTTGGTGTAAGTGAAGGCTACACAAAAGTTCTGGAAGTAAACGGTGTAGGTTACAGAGCTCAGAAACAGGGCAAAAAATTGACATTATCCTTAGGTTATTCTCATCCGGTTGAGATGGAAGATCCAGAAGGACTGGAGACAAC